>Ga0255338_1000706_pt1 | contig 87475 bp, 70 predicted proteins | sample MeOH1_35cm_T4_19_FD_203715 | JGI IMG/M metagenome (GOLD analysis project Ga0255338, IMG submission 203715) | Sandy soil microbial communities from University of British Columbia, Vancouver, Canada - MeOH1_35cm_T4_195 | ecosystem: Engineered > Artificial ecosystem > Sand microcosm > Unclassified ... | reverse complement strand
GTCGCCCGTCAGCCAGGCGCGGAAATTGGTGAAGCTGTGCACCGAGAGTCGCGGACCCCTGCTGTTCGCGCCAGGAGTAGAATTCCTGGATCTTCGCCCGTCCTTCATAGGAAGCATATTGCCCCTGGAAGACTGCGTCCTCGGTATAATAGCTGCCGGCATTCCGGCCGGAATTGGTGTCGATCTCATGCCAGTAATCGGCGAGTTGCAACGACAGGGTGATGTTCAGGGCGGCAAGCTGTTCGTCGATCATGGTCGGGATTTTCCGCTAGGTGGGAATCGGGATCATCGTCCGCCGCTGACAGCCAGGTTGGCGCCGGTGATGTAGGAAGCCGCGTCGGAGACGAGGAACAGCACGGCCGCGGCCACTTCGTCCGGACGGCCAACCCGCCCCATTGGGGAAAGTTTCGCTGCGGCCGCGGCGCGCTCGGGTTCGAGCATATCGGTCCCGATCGGCCCGGGAGAAACCGCGTTGACGCGGATTCCCTCGGCGCCGAGTTCGCGCGCCAGTCCGAGAGTGAGGCTGTCGAGCCCACCCTTGGAGGCAGCATACCAGACATGAAGGCTCGGCGAGCCGAGCAGGGATGCACGCGACGAGATGAAGACGATTGCGCCGCCCGAGCCACCGCGCGCGGTCGACATCCGCGCGCCGGCCTCGCGAGCGCACCATATGGCGCCGATAAGGTTGACTTCCACCACGCGCGCGATCGTGACCGGATCCACTTCGGCGAGCGTGCAGGCGGCGCCGGTGATGCCGCTGTTGTACACCAGTGCCGCGAGCCGGCCATGGCGATCAGCTTCGGCGAAGAGCGCGGCGACGCCGTCGAGCGTGCCGGTATCGGCCTGCACGGCGGCCGCCTCGCCGCCCGCTTCGCGGATACGCGCCACCACCTCCGCGGCCGGCCCGGCGGCGCCGGCATAGCTCAGCACGACTGTATAGCCCTGGCGCGCGGCGTCGACCGCGATCGCCGCGCCGATACCCCTGCTGCCGCCAGCAATCAGAAAGACCGGCCTCGTCATTACCTGCGCTCCATATTTTGCCCTTAGACCACGCGTGCGGCCCGGCTTGATCAGAAGGGCATATAAGCTTGTCCGTCGCGACGAATCTTTCTCGTCAGACCGGTGGTATCCACCGTCAGCGGCCCGTGCTTGCAATCGTCTCCGGCGCCGAATACATCTCATCGACGAACGATTCATATATATGAAATTGGAGAGCCGACCATGATCGCAACCAGCCATGTCGGCAGCCTTCCGCGCGGCCCCGAACTGACCCCCCTCCTGCTCGCCCGCGATGCCGACCAGCCCTATGATCCCGAGGCGTTCGACACCGTAGTGCAGGCGGCCGTCGACGCGGCAGTGGCGGCGCAGGTCGCGGCCGGCGTCACCGTCGTCAGCGACGGTGAGCTCGGGAAGGTAGGCTATTCGACCTATATCATCGAGCGGCTCGAAGGCTTCGGCGGGAACAGCCCGCGCAAGCCGGCGCTCGATCTCGCGCCGCTCCCCGAATTGCGGACGAAACTGGCCGCGATCATGGGCGCGCAGGAATTCACCCGGGCATCGTGCATAGGCCCGGTGAAGCTGGTGAACCTGCAGCCGCTGCACGACGACATCCGCCGTTTCCGCGCTGCGCTGGACCGGCATGGCGAAGGGACGCGGGCATTCCTGAACGCGGCGTCCCCCGGACTGATCACGGCCTTTCAGGCCAATGAATATTATCCGACCCATGAGGCCTATCTGGCTGACCTGGTCGAGGCAATGCGGCCGGAATATGAGGCGATTGCTGCAGCCGGATTCGAACTGCAGCTCGATTGCCCTGATCTCGCCATGTCGCGGCATACCGGCTATCAGGACATGGACGAGCCCGAATTCCTCAGGACGATCGAGGCCAATGTCGAGGCGCTGAATGCCGCCACTGCGGGGATCGCGCCTGACCGGATGCGGATGCATATCTGCTGGGGCAATTATGAAGGTCCGCATGACCATGATATTCCGCTTGAGCGGATCATCGATATCGTGCTGCGAGCTCGGCCCGCGACCATTCTGTTCGAAGCGGCCAATCCGCGACACGAGCATGAGTGGAAGATCTGGCGCGATGCGAAGCTGCCCGACGACAAGGTGCTCGCGCCGGGGCTGATCGATACCTGCTCCAACTATGTGGAGCATCCCGAGCTGATCGCGCAACGGATCGAACGCTTCGCGGGGATCGTCGGGGCCGACCGGGTCATCGCCAGCACGGACTGTGGCTTCGGCACCTTCGCAGGCTATGGGAAGATCGATCCGACCGTTACCTGGAAGAAGCTGCGCGCGCTGCGCGAAGGCGCCGATATCGCCGCTAGCCGGCTCGGCTGAAAGGCTTTTCCCGCCGCAGTCCAGCTGGACGGGGTCTTGTAATCGACGACGCTCTTCGCTAGAGGAATTCAGATAAGCGAAACTTTCGCGTATTTGAATTGGAGAGCGGAATGGCCTGTCGGCGGAGCATTCGATGAGCGCACACGCGCTTCATGTCGAGCCGCTGGCCCGGCCTGAGGGGCCGACGGTGCGCGACGCAGTGATGCGCCTACTTGCCGAGCTCGGCATGACGACCATCTTCGGCAACCCCGGATCGACCGAACTGCCGATGTTCCGCGATATGCCCAAGGGCTTTCGCTATATACTCGGCCTGCAGGAGTCGGTCGTGCTGGGCATGGCTGACGGCTATGCCCAGGCGACCGGGCGAGCAGCGCTGGTCAACCTGCACAGTTCGGCCGGGCTCGGCCACGCGATGGGCAACCTCTTCACCGCTTATCGCAACGGCACGCCCCTGGTGGTGACGGCGGGGCAGCAGGCGCGCTCGATCCTGCCGCTCGAGCCATTCCTCTTCGCCGAGCGCGCGACCGAGTTGCCGCACCCCTTCGTGAAATGGGCGGTGGAGCCGGCCCGCGCAGAGGACGTGCCGCTGGCGATCGCGCGTGCCTTCCATATCGCCATGCAGGCGCCGCGCGGCCCTGTGTTCGTCTCGATCCCGATCGACGACTGGGAGCGGCCCTGCCCGCCTCATGTGCCGGCACGCGTCCTCGGCCGCACGGTGGCGGACCCGGTTGCGCTCGACGAGGTCGCGGTGCTGCTCGGCCAATCCGAGCGGCCGGTGATCGTCGCGGGGGCCGGTGTCGCCAACAATGGCGCCCGCGCGGCGCTCACCGCCTTTGCCGAGCAATTCGGGGCAGGCGTGTGGGTCGCCCCGATGGCGGCGCGCAATCCGTTTCCGGAAGACCATCCACTGTTTCGCGGCTTCCTGCCCGCGTCGCGCGAGGCGATCGTGCGCGATCTCGACGGCGCGGATTGTGTACTGGTGCTCGGCGCACCAGCCTTCACCTATCATGTCGAGGGCAAGGGCCCGTTCGTGCCCGAGGGCGCGCGCCTCATCCAGATCGGCGACGATCCTGCCATTTCCTCGCGCGTGCCCCAGGGGCTGGCGATCGTCAGCGACGTGCGACTGGCACTCGACGCACTGGCCGAGCGCCTCGCGCCACGCACGGCCCCGCCGACCGGCACCGCCCCCGCGCGTCCGGCGCCCGCCGCGGACCGGCTGACCGATGCGCTGCTGATGGCGCGGCTCGCGGCGCTGCGGCCGGCCGACATCGCGATCGTCGAGGAAGCGCCGAGCACGCGCGGGCCGTTGCACGATTTCTTCCCGATCCGCGCCGGGGACGAGTTCCATACCTGCGCGAGCGGCGGGCTGGGCCATGGCCTGCCGGCGGCAGTCGGCGTGGCACTGGCGCGCGCCGGTGAACCGGTGCTGTGCCTGCTCGGCGACGGATCGGCGATGTATTCGATTCAGGGGCTGTGGTCGGCGGCACAGCAGGCCGCGGACGTGCGCTTCGTGGTGGTGAACAATGGCGGCTATGCCGCGCTCGACCAGTTCGGCGCACTGTTCGGGATCGAGGTGGTCGGCAGCAAGCTGCCCGGCATCGATTTCGTCGCGATCGCCGAGAGCCAGGGCGTGCCCGCAGCGCGGGTAAGCGACCCCGCCCTGCTCGATGCCGCGATCCGACAACTCTTCTCGGGGACCGGCCCTCGCCTGCTCGAAGTGATGATCCAACCGCAATGACGACAAAGCCGGGCACCGACCGGGCATTTTCAGGGAGACACATGATGACGACGATGAAAACGATGCTGCTGACCACCGTAGCGCTGCTGGCCGCGACCGGCGCCCAGGCCCAGACCGCCCCCGCCACCCCGGCAACGCCCGAGGCGCAGGAGGCCGATTCCGGCTATGCCGGCGGCGACATCATCGTCACCGCGCAGAAGCGCAGCCAGTCGCTGCAGGACGTGAGCGCCGCGGTCAGCGCGATCGGCGCCGACCGGCTGCAGAGCGCGCAGGTCAACAACATCCAGGACCTGCAGACGATCGTCCCCTCGGTCAATTTCGGCAGCGACTTCAACCAGGCTAAGATCTTCATCCGCGGCGTCGGCGCCAACACCTCGACCACGGGCAGTTCGACCGGCGTCGCCTTCCATGTCGACGGCGCCTATGTCGCGCGCGCCGAGGCGCAGCTGACCTCGCTGTTCGACGTCGAGCGGGTCGAAGTGCTGCGCGGGCCGCAGGGCGCGCTCTATGGCCGCAACGCGGTGGGCGGATCGATCAACCTGATCACCGCCAAGCCGAGCGACACGTTCGAGGGCTATGCCCGGCTGACCTATGGCAATTACAACGCGATCACGAGCGAGGTCGCGATCGGCGGGCCGATCACCGGCGGCATCAGCTTCCGCGTCGCGGGCAAGACCGAGAATCGCGACGGCTATGGCAGGAACCCGGTCAGCGGCCGCGACGTGGACGATCTCAACCGCCGCATGGGCCGCGTCCAGCTGATGTTCGATATCGCGCCGAAGACCAGCCTGTTGCTGAGCGGCGAATATTTCCGCCAGAGCGACTCCTCGGGCGCGATCCATTACCTGCGCGCCTCGTTTCCCGGCGTGGCGCGGCTCGCCCCGCTCGGCGTGGGCGGCTATGCCACCAACCCGCGCGACCTGGCGACTGAATCGAGCCCGGGTACCGATACCGAAACCTATTCCTTCACCGGCACCTTCCACACCGAGCTGACCAGCACGCTCGGCATCACCAACATCACCAATTATCGCCGCTTCCGCACCTCGCTGTTCCAGGACCTCGACCTGTCGGCGGTAGTCGACAGCCTGCCGACCAACGGCCAGGCGACGACGGTGCAGGAGCGCCGGATCGATTCGAAGCAGTTCAGCAACGAATTCCAGATCAACTATAATTCCGACCTGATGAACGCCGTGCTCGGCCTCTATTATTTCAACGAGCGGCAGCGCCCGATCGACAATGTCGGCCTGAGCAACCGCAACGGCATGTTCCAGAACATCGCTGTGCTGCAGGCGGCGGGCGTCGACCTCAACACCGCCTATGCGCTGTGCGGCTATTCGCCCGGCACGGTGAACGGCACCGTCATCGCCCCCAAGCGCGTCTGCACCCATTCGAACCTGGGTGACGAAACCTTCGCGATCTTCGGCCAGACCGAGATCAAGCTGGGCGCCGTTTCCGACGCGCTGAGCGGCGTGACGATCAAGCTCGGCGGGCGCTGGTCGAGCGAGCATGTCGATTCGGAGAACCCGTCGATCATCATCACGCGCAACGGCGTCGGCCCGGTGCTGCAATACACCGCGGCCGGCACGCACCGTGAGCGGACCTTCAAGGACTTCACGCCGACGGCGGGCATCGAGTGGAAGCCGAGCCGCGACCTGATGCTCTATTATACCTATTCGGAAGGCTTCAAGGCGGGCTCGCCCGAGAATGCCGCGGGCAGCACCACGATCGTCGATCCGGAGACAGTGGCCAACCACGAGATCGGCATCAAGGCATCGCCGGCACGCTGGCTGACGGTGAACCTGGCGGGCTATGCTTATACGCTCAACGGCCTGCAGCTGAACAAGACGATCGCGGGCGGGCCGACCGGCTATACCACGATCTTCCAGAACGCCGCCAAGACGCGCGCCAAGGGCTTCGAGCTCGAGGTCAACGCCCGCCCGCTCGACGGTCTGACCCTCTCCGGCGCGGTCTCCTATACCGACGCGCATTATGTCGACTATCTGACGCTCGATCCGCTCAACCCGGCGAACGTCGCGGGCGGCACGCCGTATAACGCGGTGACGAACCCCGATCCCACGGCCTATGGCGCGCCCGGCGGCGGCAATATCCAGCTTGCCGGCAATCCCACGCGCAACAGCCCGCGCTGGTCGTGGAGCACGCACGCCGCCTATGAGATCCAGGCGCCGGGGCTGAACGGATCGATCACGCCGTCGATCGACGTCTCGTATAAGGGCAAGACCTATTTCAGTGAGTTCAAGCGCGATATCGAGAGCGCCAACGCCTATGCCATGGTAGATGCCTCGCTGACCTACCAGCTCGACGCGCGCAAGATCAGCGTGCAGCTCTGGGTCAAGAACCTGACCGACGTGTTCCGCCCGTCGAGCACCTTCGCGCTCGCCACCGGCCGGCTGATCGGGGCGACCTGGCTGCCGCCGCGGACCTTCGGCGCGACGCTCGGCTACAAGTTCTGAGGCGGATGACGATCGCCCTTCCCCGCCAGCCCGGACCGGTCCGGGTGGCGGGGCGGGCCGGATGGCAGGAGCACAGGGCATGACCACCGCCGCACATGACAGGCTGGGCTATGACCCGGCCGACCTGGACGATATTCCCGGCACGACGATCTTCACCACGGCGGCGTCGCGCCGGGCCTATCAGCTCCACCGCTTCTGCATGTCGCTGATGAAGCCAGAGAACCGCGCCGCGTTCAAGGCGGACGAGGGCGCCTGGCTCGACCGATTCGCGATGACCGCCGAGCAGCGTCAGGGCGTGCTCGATCGCGATTTCAACCGGCTGATCGCGACCGGGGGCAATATCTATTTCCTTGTCAAGATCGCCAGCACCGACGGCTGGAGCGCGCAGCGCGCAGTGAGCACGATGACCGGGCTCAGCCCCGAGGACTATGCCGCGATGATGGTGGCGGGCGGCCGCCCGCCCGAGGGCAACCGCTCGATCAAGGGAGGATATTGAATGGCGCGGATCACGGCCGGCGTCGGCACCAGCCATGTGCCCGCGATCGGCGCGGCGATCGACCTCGGCAAGACACAGGAGGCCTATTGGGCGCCGCTCTTCGCCGGCTATGAGCGGAGCCGCGCCTGGGAGCAGGACGCGAAGCCCGATGTCGTCATCCTGGTGTTCAACGACCATGCCACCAGCCTGATGCTCGAGGTCGTCCCGACCTTCGCGATCGGCTGCGCCGACAGCTATATGCCCGCCGACGAAGGCTGGGGCGCGCGCCCGGTGCCGGTAGTCGAGGGCCATGCCGAGCTTGCCGCGCATATCGCGCAGAGCTTGATCATCGACGAATTCGACATGACCATCCTCAACGAGATGGCGGTCGATCACGGCATGACCGTACCGCTGTCGCTGCTGTTCGGCGAGGTCGCGCGCTGGCCGGTGCGCGTGGTGCCGATCATGGTCAACGTCACGCAGTTCCCGCCGCCCTCGGGCGACCGCTGCTGGCGGCTGGGCGAGGCGATCGCGCGCGCGGTAGCGAGCTTCCCCGAGGACCTGAACGTACAGATCTGGGGCACGGGCGGGATGAGCCACCAGCTCCAGGGCCCCCGCGCCGGGCTGATCAACCGCGCCTTCGATACCGACTTCCTCGAAAAGCTGGCGAGCGACCCGCAGGCGCTGCGCCGGATCACGCATTATGATTATCTGCGCGAGGCCGGATCGGAAGGGATCGAACTCATCATGTGGCTGATCATGCGCGGCGCGCTGGGGCCGGACATCGTCGAGCGGCACCGCTTCTACCACGTGCCCGCTTCCAACACGGCGGTGGGGCATATCGTGCTGGAGGCAGCATGACCGACGCCCCCCTGACCGACGAGGCCCGCCGCGCGATCGAGGCCGACTGCGCGCGGCTGATCAACTGCTACGCCAACCTGAACGATGCGGGCGACTGGGCCGGCGTGGCGGCGCTCTATGCCGAGGACGGGCTGATGACGCGCCCGACCGCGCCGGACGCGCCGATCATCGGGCGCGACGCGATCCTCGCCGCCTTCCTCGCCCGGCCGGCGCGGACGACGCGGCACCTGTGCGGCAATATCGTGATCGACGTGGAGAGCGCGACCACGGCGCGCGGCGCGAGCGCGATGCTGCTCTTCACGAGCGCGACCGCGCCGCCGCTGATCGGATCGTTCAACGACCGCTTCGTGCTGACCGAGGCGGGCTGGCGCTTCGCCGAGCGGCGCGGCGCGATCACGTTCGCGCCCTGACCAGCGGCGCGCTTTTCTCGGCACGATGACGGGGTATAAGCCGACATGACTGACAGCTCCCCTCCCCCGGCCACCGTCAAATCGGCGATGCGCACGCTCGACATCATCGAATATGTCGTGTCGCGCGGCCGCCCGCTGGTGGCGCAGGAAATCGCGGGCGCGCTCGGCATTCCGGTCAGCAGTCTGTCCTATCTGCTCGGCACGCTGGTGGAGCGCGGCTATCTCGCGCGCGACGGGCGGCGCTATACCACCGGGCCGGGGCTCGCCCGGCTGCAGACGCACAGCCCGGCCTTCACCCTGGCCGAGACGGTGGCGCCGCTCGTGCGCACGCTGCGCATCCAGCTCAACGAGACGACCAGCTTCTTCGTGCGGCGCGGCTGGGAAGTCGAGGCGCTGGTGACCGAGACGAGCGAGCATGCGCTGCGCTATGCCGTGCAGACCGGCGCGCATGCCCCGCTGCACGGCTTTTCGGCGGGCAAGGCGCTGCTCGCGGCGATGGCGGACGAGGAGCTGGACCGCTATTTCGCGGAGACCGAGCGCACCGCCTTCACGCCGACGACGATCGTATCCGAGCCGACACTGCGCGCGGAGATCGCCGCGATCCGCCGGACTGGCACCGCGCATACGCGCGAGGAACATACGCCGGGCATCCACGGCTTGGGCCGCGTGGCGCGGATCGACGGCGACGTGGTCGGCGCGTTCAGCGTGGCGATCCCGGCGGTGCGCTTCGACGAGGCGACCGAGCGGCGCGCGAGCGACCTGCTGGCGCGGACAGTGGAGCTGCTGGAGGCGGAGTGACCGCCCAGCCGGGTGATCACGGCGCGGGACGCAATCCTGCCACCGATCCGCCGGGCGCGGGCCTTGGTGATGCAGTCATGCGAAACAGCGGGGCGCGATTGCCGTCAGGCCTCGCGCAGCCCGGTCCTTCGCACGACCGACCGCATGGTTGAAGCGACGCGCGGTGCGGACCGCGATCAATCGGAGGCCCGGCACGATCCACGTCAGCCGACGCCGCGGGCGACACTATTCGCACCGGTCGCCGGGGCGGCGGCGGAGTAATGCCGATGAAGCCGGGTTGGAGAATGCGTCGCCGTACGCGATTCCGGGCAATATTCGCCGATTTTTCGGAGCCGCTTGCCAGCGGGCCGGAAATGGCCTTTTCTTCAGGCCTGCGCGGCCTCGACTGAAGAACGCTGTTGGAGCGGCGCACGGGGACTGGAAGGCGGGCGATCCTGGCGCCGGCGACAATTGCGGCGTTATTGCCGATTTACCTGACGAATTTTGCGAGGGGTATGGATCTTCATGACGCTGTTCTTCCGGGTTCGCGATCGCCTGTCTCAGCTGCTCGCCCGCGCCGAGCGGGCCGAGCGGTTTGCGGGGGAGCCAAGCACGGCTGCGCCCCGGGTTGAATCGGAGGACGGGCCGACGGAGATGCGCGCGCGGGACGCGGGGCAAGCGGCGATGCCCGGCCTCGACGACCCGGGCTGGAACGACCTGACGCACGCCTATGGCGTCGCCGCGGATATTCCGGACAAGCTGCGCGCGCTGGCCCTGTCGCCGGGGGCCTGTGGTCGAGCCTGTGCCACCAGGGCGATGTGTTCACCGCCTCCTACGCCGCCGTTCCCATCATCGTGGAGATCGCGGGCGCGGCAGCTGGCCCGATCGACTTCTCGTTCTTCGCCCTGCCGGCCGCGATCGAGATCGCGCGCCACGCCGGGCGCGGGCCGGACCTTCCCGACGCCTGGGCCGGGGCGTATCACCGGGCGATCGCGCAGCTGGCGGAGGCGGTAAGCCGCCACCGGGAGGAGCCCTGGGACCAGCCGATGCTACTGGCGGCGGCGGCAGCGCAGGCCGTCGCCAAGGGCCATGTCGGCGTCGCCGAGGCGCTGCTGAACCTGGATGACGACTGGATCGCGAAGATCAACAGCGACGCGTTCGACTGAGCCGGGCTTGGCGCGGGAGGGTGAGGCGCCCGGCCGGAGCCGGATCACGCCTTGATCAGGCAGGGCGCCCTGGCCGCCCGGAAGCGGACGCAATCCCACAGCAGCTCGTCCTGCCCGATCGCACGGCGGACATAGCGGACGGCGAGCGCCGCGGATTGCGGATCGGTGAGCGGCACGCCGCGCGCCGCGGCAGCCGCCTCCGTCCAGCCATAGATGGTGCAGCTTTGCCGGCCGGCGCATTGCTTGCGAAACGCAGCCTCCGTCTTCGCGATGTCGGCGTCGGCGCCGATCACGACGGCGAAAGTGTCCGGGGCGATCGGGCTGAATGCGCTCTCGCCCGCGCCGCCGGCCTTGCTGCCGCCGCTGCCACAGGCCGCGAGGAGGAGGGCGGCGGCGAGCGCGGCGACGGGGAGGGTTGGCGTGAGGAAGCGCATTGGCATCATATCCGCCGGAGGGAAGCCAGCGTGCCGACAGGCTCGCCCTTTTGGCGCGGGATCGGGAGGGCGGGCATAGCGTGGGAGCCGGGGAGAAGGATCGGGCGGGTGAGATCGTGGAGCAGGGTCGTCATGCGCCGACGGTGTAGCAGGGCGTCGATGTGGCAGCCAACGCAAGATGTGCGCCCGAATTGCCGTCATCGGGACGGCCGCGTTGCAATCTTGAAAGCAGATGTTCGATCTTGCGTACTTTCAAATGCCTCAACGCATTCGCCAGTCATCCTCCCTCGCGCGCGCCTCGGCGTCGGCGTCGAACGGCTCGCCGGACATGGCGGCCTCTGCGTCGGCCATAAGCTCCGCGTCGCCGGAGCCTGCCTGGCGGTATTCGGTCGCCGCCGCCGCGCTCCGACCGCGCGTTTCCCGGAACACCCACATATCCTTTTCGCGGCAAGCGATGCCGCCCAGTGCCGGCGTCGTGAATGTCCGGCAGATTATACCGGATCGATCGCGAAAGGTGACAAGCATTCTTGTCGCCGCCGCATTGCTTTGATTGGAGGCGAGTTGCGTGTTCAAGGCGTGCGCGAGACTGCCCGACGCGACGAGAACGCCGTCGCGACTTACGATTGGTTTGTCGCCGCCAATCCGGCCGCCCAGGAACAGACCAAGTGTCAGGCTCGCCGCAATCGCACTGCCGACCGACCAAGCGCCCAAGCCACGCGTCCGCTGCCGCTTAGCCCGCGCCAACGTAAAATCCACCACCTTCGGCGGCGCGACTGCGGCCAATAGTGGCTCGGGCACGGCTTCGGCGGCGATCGGATCGAACGCCCGCTGCAGCGTTTCGCGAAGCGCGCGGTGCCGCGCTACCGTTGCGGCAGCATCGGGATCGCCGCCGATGGCGCGCTCTACGCGCTTAGCCGAGACCGGATCGAGTTCGCCATCAGCATAGGCCATCAACTTTTCGGGATCTATCTTGCCGCTCATGCCGCTTCTCCCAGCGTTCGCATCAAGGCCTCCCGCCCGCGAATCAGTCGCGAGGTGAGAGTGCCCATGGGTATCTCAAGCACCGCCGCAGCCTCCTTATAGGCAAGCCCCTCTACGAGAACGAGCGCGACCGCCTCTCGCTGTTCCGGGGGCAGCATCGCCAAGGCGCGGCCAATATTGCCGAGTTCGACGCGCGCCTCGATCGCGCGGTCACCTGCATCGCCAACGCCTTCGCCGGCCTCCGCGCCCACGAAGGTCTCGCCGCGGCGCTTTGTCGCGCGGGTGGTGTCGATCCAGGCATTGCGCATGATACGATACATCCAGCTATCCAGTCGCGTTCCCGGCTGCCATTGCTCGCGCGCCTTAAGCGCACGCTCGATGGCCGCCTGGCAGAGATCGTCGGCATCGGCAGTCGCGAAGGCGAGCGTGCGGGCGAAGCGCCTCAGCCGCGGCAACAGACCGACCAGCTCGTCCTCGAAACCCACTTCTCCCTGATCCTTTCGCCTTTGCGACATGGATGAAACGGATGCCACGATCCGTTTCATCCATGACATGACAGAATTTCCAGCTCCGCCTAGGTTCGTGCGCACCATGATTTGGCGTCCACTAACTCCTGTCCTGCTGTCGCTCGCCGTGCCCGCCGCGGCGCAGTTGTTGCCTGCGCAGGTGCCCGGCGTTGTGAACGGCACGCTCCGCGGCGTGACCGATACGGTGATGTCCGCACCTGCGTTGCCTTCCGCCATCGGCTTGCTGGCGCAGAATCGGCTCGATCGGATTGCGGCCTTGTTGCGCGATCATCGCACCGAGATCGCCCGTGACGATCACGGCGATCTCGCACGTGCGGGCACCGTCCTCGTCAATGATCCGGACGATGCGCTGGTCTCGGCGGCGGCACGCGCAGGCTTCGTGTTGGCGGAGCGGGGCGAGATAAGGGGCCTCGGCATCGGCTATGCGCGTTTCGATTTGCCGAGGGGAAAATCGCTTGCCGGGGGGCTCCACGCCATGCGCAAGCTGGCCAAAGGACGCGATGTTTCGGCCGATCAATTGCATTTCAAAAGCGGCATTGTAGCGAGCGCAGCGACTTCGGGCGCGAGCGCTGCTCAGGGAAATGTGTCTGGGCCGATCGGGATGATCGACGGCGGGGCGACCATCCTCGGTGGTGCCATGGAACAGCAGGGCTTCGCCGCAGGAGCGCCGTCGCCTGGCGATCACGGCACGGCAATTGCGTCGCTGCTGATCGGCAGCGGCGGGGTGAATGGAGCAGCAGTCGGAGCGCGACTGTTTGCGGCGGACGTTTATGGCAAGGATCCGGCAGGCGGCAACGCGCTTGCCATCGCCAAGGCACTGGCTTGGCTCAGCAGTAAGCGTGTGCCCGTGACGGTAATCAGTTTGGTCGGCCCTTCGAACCCGTTGCTCGCGCGCGTCGTGCAGGCGGTGCAGGGGCGTGGTATGATTATCGTTGCGGCGGTTGGTAACGATGGCCCCGCCGCCCCGCCGTCCTATCCCGCTTCATATCCCGGCGTGATCGCGGTGACCGGTGTCGATGCGCGCGGGCACGCTCTGATCGAAGCAGGGCGCGCGCTGCATCTCGACTATGCCGCTCCCGGCGCTGACATGCTGGCGGCCGATGTGGGGGGGCGGGCCGTGGCAGTACGCGGCACGTCGTTCGCCGCGCCGCTGGCTGCCGCGCGGATCACGCGCTTTGCCGACCTCGGTAGGGCGGCCGCGCTCCGGGCGGCGGACAGCGAAGCACGCAAAGCGGGTCCGGCCAGCCGTTACGGGCGCGGAATACTCTGCGAGAGCTGCAGGACAGTCCCGAAAAAATTTTCCGGCGGCGCGGATTAAACGCCAGACAGCACCCGTTCTTCCCTTGTGGGCGCGATGAGGAGCCCGCACGATCAAGGAAGGAATGACACGATGAAGGCACTTCTTATCGGCACGACCGCGATCGCTCTCGCCTTCGGCGCGGTGCCCGCGTCGGCGCAGTTGCTGGGCGGTGGCGGCGGGCTCGGCGGCAACCTCGGTGGATCGCTCGGCGGCGGCCTCGGCGGAATCGTCAGCCCCGGCACCAGCTCGCTGGGCGGTACCCTCAACGGCGCGTCGACCATCACGCGCGGCGCGCGCTCGACGACGCGGGGCACGCTCGACAACACCGCAGCGACCAATGGGTCGACCAAGGTTGATCGCCGCAAGGGCAGCGTGTCGACCAGCCGCTCAGTCGACAGCACGCTCAGCGGAGCCGTCGCCAACGCGACTGGTCCGGCAAGCGGCTCGGGATCGGGCAGCGCCAGCGGCTCCGCGTCGGGAAGCGGCAGTGCGCAGTTGATTGGCACGGATGCCGTTCAGGGTGGAGCGGATCACGCGGCGGGCGTCACCCAAAATGCGCTCGGCTCGGCTCGTAACCGCGCGAGCGATGCCGCAGGCACCCTGGGCCACCGCGCTGCCGCGCTGACATCGAGTTCCGGTTCGGCAGATGGCAGTGCCTCGGGCAACGCGAACGGCGGCGTCGGCGACCTGACGTTCGCCGGCAGCGGCGACGCGAATGGATCGGGCGGCTTCACGGTCACGCGCGGCATGAAGGTACGCGACGCCGCCGGCAGCGTGATCGGCCGCGTCCGTTCAGTAGCCACCGATGCGCAGGGCCGGATCGAGACGATCAGCATGAAGGTCGGCGATAAGCTCGCGACGCTGCCCGCAACCAACTTCAGCGCCAACGGCGGTATTCTCGTCTCGGCAATGGGCGAGAGCGAGGTACAGAGGGCAGCGAAATGATTGCAGGCTTACAAGAAGCCTCGGAAATTCAGGGTGTCGGCCTGGGCGGATTTTCCGTCCAGCCGCCGGCCTTTGTTGCCGAGGGACGGACTATTCGAGACGGCAGCGGGCGCTCGCGATCAAGTCATTGCGATCACAGACCGATCAATGCTCCCGATTTGGCTACCCTTCCACCACTTCGGAAGAGAAGGCCCACAACCAAGCGCCCCCCTCACCCCTGCCCCGCATAAGCCTTGACCAGATCGAACAGGAAATCCCGCCCGACATATACCGAGCGCACCTCGCGCCGCTCGTTCAGGCCATGGGCGCCGTTGCCATCCGGATCGCCCCAGCCACCGGGCACGCCATAGGTGGGGATGCCGATCGGGGCGATATAGGTGGAGTCGGTGGCGCCCGTCATCATCGTCGGGACGAGCGGGATGCCCGGGAAATAGCGGGCGACGAGCTTTTCCGCCGGGCCGAGGATTTTCGGATCGAGCGGCGGGGGCACGGCGACGGGGCGGAGGCGGCCGACCAGCGTGACCTTCGCCGCGGGATCGCCGATCGCCGCGATCAGCGCGGCGCGGGTGGTGTCGGCATCCTCGCCGGGCACGATGCGGCAGTTGACCGTGGCCTTTGCGCGCTGCGGCAGGGCGTTGGCGGCGTGGCCGGCCTCCAGCATGGTCGCGACACAAGTGGTGCGCAGCATCGCATTATAGGTGCGATCGGCAGAGACCAGAGCCTCGGCGGCGCGATCAGTCGGGTCCCCGGCGAGCGCCACCATGGCCTGGCCGATCCGGTCGTGCCGCGCGGCGCCCTCCTGCGCGAAAAGGGCACGGGTTGTGTCGTTGAAATGGACCGGGAACTTGTAGGCGCGGACCTTCGCGATCGCGTCGGCGAGCTCGTAGATGGCGTTGTCGTCTATCGGGATCGAGCTGTGGCCGCCGGGGTTGGTCGTCTCCACCTCGAAGGTGCGATTGGATTTCTCGCCGATCTGGATCGACTGGGTGACGATCCGGCCATGCCCGTCCGTGGTGCCTCCACCGCCCTCGTTGAGCGCGAATTCGGCGGCGATGAGATCGGGGCGATGCTCGGCGAGCCATTGCGCGCCGTTCATGCGCGCGCCCGATTCCTCGCCGCAGGTGAGCGCGAGCTTGATCGTGCGCCGGGGCCTGAAACCCTGTTGCTTCAGGCGGATCAGCGTATCGACCCAGGTGGCGACCATCGCCTTCATGTCGGCGGTGCCGCGGCCGTAGAAATAACCGCCTTCCTCGATCAGGGCATAGGGATCGCGCTGCCAATCCTCGCGGCGGGCATTGACCACGTCGAGATGGCCGAGCAGCAGCATCGGCTTCGCGGTGGGCGAAGTGCCGGGGAGCTGGGCGACGAGGCCCCCATCGAGCGGGAAACCCTCCGCCGTGAACAGGGTGATCTGGGCATCGGCATAGCCCGCCGCGCGGAGCCGCGCCGCCATCTTTTCGGCGGCCGCGGTGCAGCTGCCGGTGGAGACCGAGGTGTCGGTCTCGACCAGTTCCTTGTAGAGATCGCGAAAGGCAAGCTGGTCCGGCCGCGGCGCCGCCGCCTGGGCGGACGCGTCGGTGGCGACGGACAAAGCGAGCGCGCCCGCCGCGACAATGAGCAATGGATTCATGGACAGCCCCCCCGCGCCGGCACGGCGCGGGGGCAGGCTATGGGGGCGGATCGGCCCGTGTCAAACGTCGCGCGGGGCGCAGCCGGCGGACGGGTGCGCCGCCCCGGGGGCGGCATCAGACGGGCACCGGCCCGGGATCGTACGCCGCCGGGCGGCAGGCGCGCGCGAAGCCGCCGGGCGCGCAGCCGACATGGCGGCGAAAGGCAGTGCTGAAGGCGCTGGCCGAGTCATAGCCGATCTCCGCCGCGATGCGATCGAGCGGTGCGCCGCCGCGGCTCAGCCGGTCCTTCGCCAGCGCCATCCGCCAGTGCGCGAGATAGGCGATCGGGCCGCAGCCGACCAGCCGGGTGAAGCGCGCGGCGAAGGCCGAGCGCGACATGCGGGCGCGGCCGGCGAGCGCAGCGACCGTCCAGGGCGCACGCACATCGCCGTGGATCGCCGACAGCGCCCGGGCGATCGCAGGATCGCGCAGGCCGGCGAGCAGGCCGGCATGATCGCGCCCGGCGACCGGCTGGTGGCGCAGCGCCTCGACCAGCATCACCTCAAGCAGGCGCGCCAGGACCAGCTCGCGGCCCGGTCGCTCGGCCGCGCCCTCGTCCCGGATCAGGGCGAGGATCCGGGTGAGGCGCCCGGTATCCTCTGTGGCGGTATCCTCCTTGTCGGCGCCGTTCCCGGCCGTGTCGCTCCCGGCGGCGCGGAGATGAATCATCGCGGGCAGGAGCGAGAGCAGCAGCGGCGCATTGGCGCGCTCGACCTGGAAGCTCCCGCCGAGCAGCGCGACATCGGGCACACCCGCCGGATCACCGTGGCGCACGGGCTGGTCCGACGGGGCGACGGCGCGGCAGGGCGCGCCGGGGCGGCTCGTCAGCGCGAAACCCGGCGTCTCCGGCAGGAGCACGAAATCGCCGGGCGCGAGGCGGACCGGCCCGGCACCGTCGAGCGCGAGCCAGCACTGCCCCTCGAGCACCAGCGCGAAGCCGGGCATGCCATAGGCGGCATAGCGCACGCCCCAATCGCCCCGCCCGGTGATCGGCTTGGAGACGGCGGCGTGCGGGCGGAGCACGGCGATGAGCGCGGCCAGGGGGTCCATTCTGGACGATCCGTAATATTTACTGGAGCCCTGATTGTAGATCGTCCAGCCGATTCGTCTATCCCGGCCGCATCTTCAGGAGACACCAAGTGACCAAGACCGTTCTCATCACCGGCACCTCGTCCGGCTATGGCAAGGCGACCGCCGACTATTTCCTCGAACGGGGCTGGAACGTGCTGGCCACGATGCGCCGGCCGGACCCGGGGGTATTCGCCGCGAGCGACCGGCTGAAGATCCTGCCGCTCGACGTGACCGATGCGGACAGCATCGCCGCCGCGCTGGCCGCCGGTGTCGCCCAGTTCGGATCGATCGACGTGCTGGTGAACAATGCCGGGATCGGCCTGGCCTCCGTCGTCGAGGCGACGCCCGATGCGATCGTGCGCGAGATCTTCGAAACCAACAGCTTCGGCGTGATCGCGACGTGCCGGGCGATCATCCCGCTGATGCGCGAGCAGGGGCATGGCGTGATCGTCAACCTCACCTCGAGCGCGACGATCGGCCCGATGCCGTTGGTCGCGATCTATACCGCGAGCAAATCGGCGATCGAGGGCTTCACCGAAGCGCTGTCCTACGAACTGCACCCGTTCGGGATCACGGCGCGGCTGGTGGAGCCGGGCTATGCGCCGACCACCAGCTTCACCGCCAATGGCGGCCCGCGCATGGCGGGCCTGATCCCGCCGGCCTATGGCGCCTTCGCCCAAGCCTGCTTCGCGAAGATGGCGCACTATCCGACCGCCTATTGCACTGAAGCCGAGGTGGCCGCAGCAACCTATGCGGCGGCCACCGATCCGGGCCGCAGGCTGCGCTATCCCGCCGGGGCCGACAGCGCGATGCTGGCGGGGCTGCGCTGGTCGACGTCCGAAGAGCAGTATATCGGCCGGATGCGCGCGATGTTCGAACCGGCGCCGCAAGGTTAGAAGCGCATCCGCCCGGATTGAACCGGCCCACCCATCATGAGGGGGAGCGGAATCGAGACGGGGCTGATGGAATTCCGTTCGGTTCGGGCGTAGTCGAGAAGCCCACACAGGTGCCCGACCCGGCCTCCCCGGCGTCGCTCGCAACGAACGGGGCCGGGATTCTCCCTGCCCCGGGGCGCTCAGCCGGAAGGAAAAGACCAGGGCCATGCCAGGCAGCATTCAGCACGACCGCGCCTTTGCCGCCTTTCTGTTCGACATGGACGGCACGATCCTGGACAGCATCGCGGTCGCCAACCGGATCTGGTCGGGCTGGGCGGTGCGGCACGGGCTCGATCCGGCCGAGGTCCTGGCGGCGATGCACGGGGTGCAGGTATTGCAGACCGTCCGCCGCTTCGCGCCCGCCGGGCTCGATGCGGTGGCGGAGGCAGGTGCCATCACCGAGGCGGAGATCGAACAGGCGGATGGCGTGCGCGAGATCGCGGGCGCGGGGCGCTTCCTGGCCCTGCTGCCGCGCGACCGCTGGGCGATCGTGACCTCGGCCCCACGGCGCCTCGCGCTGCGCCGGATCGCGGCGGCGGGGCTGCCGGTCCCGGACGTGCTCGTCTGCGCCGAGGACGTCGCGCGCGGCAAGCCGGCGCCCGATTGCTTCCTCGCGGCGGCGAGCGCGCTCGGCGTGGCGGCCGGGCAATGCCTTGTCTGGGAAGATGCGCCGGCCGGGATCGCCGCCGGGGAGGCAGCGGGCGCGGCCGTCATCGTCATCGGCGCGACGCATGCGCGGGCGCCGGAGACCCGCCACCCCGTGGTGCGCGACTATCGCGACCTCGGCGTGCGGACCGATGGCGACGGGGCATTGCGGCTGTTCGACCTGCCGGCCCGGCCGGACTGAACCGGGGACATCCCCGGTTCAGCCGCCCGGCCGTTCGGGCGGGAGCACGTGCGGCATGCCCCCGCCCCCTCGGTATCAGGCCGGCTGGCGGGTGCGCCAGCTGTCGGCATAGCTGTCCCGCGCGACTTCCGAATAGGGCACCGGGGCGACAGTCGCACGGATCTCGGTCTGCACATGCGGCTCGACCGTCGGCTTGCGCGTGCCGCCGTTCGGCTCGCCCCAGAGCAGGGTGACCTGCGTGCCGGGCGCGGCATATTCGGCATCGAGCATGGCGAGCGTGAGCATCTTGCCCTCGTTCGCGCTGTAGCCGATCCAGGTCGAAATCCCCACGATCTTCCCGTCGACCAGCACCGAATCATAGGGGTGCATCGAATAGACCGCCGAGGGGAACTCCATATATTTGGCGCGATCACCCTTTTGCAGCTGCGAGCTGATCACGCGCAGCGCATCCTCGGTATCGAGCGCGAGCGTCACCTTCTGGCGATGCGGCTGGCCGGCCATGCGCTCGAGCGCCTCGCGGCCGATGAAATCATGGTCGAACTTGACGAACAGGCCATAGCCGAGATCCCAGGGCGTGAGATAATAGCCCTCGACGCTGTCCGGCACATAGCTGCCGCCGATCGAGGCCTTGGCCTCATAACTGTTGGCGCCCAGCCATTCGCGATAAGGCTTGAGCGCGGCGCCGGTATAGGTCGCGGGCAACGGCGACGGGATCCAGCCCGATTCAAGCGTGTTCGAGGAATAGGTGCGGCCGCCGACCAGCGCGAGGCCGAAATCCTTGCCCGCCGCGATCAGCGCCTGGCGCACCGTCTCGCCGTCCGCCCAGGGGCCGAACAGCTCGTAGCCCGGCTGGCCGGCCATGCCGTGGCGCAGCGCGCGGACCTGCTTGCCGGCGATGGTGAGCGTGGTCATGTGGAAGAACTTCAGGTCGGGCGGAGTCTGGCCCATCGCCTTTTCCAGCGTCTTCATCGCGTTCGGGCCCTGGAGCTGGAAGCGATAGGATTTGCGGTTCTCCGGATCGGGACGGGCGACGGTGCGCTCGTCGCGCTCGACGGTGACGTTCCACTCCCCGGTCTGGGCGTGATATTCGACCCATTCGATCACCGGCGCGCGGCCGACCAGGTTGAAGCGGTTCTCCTCCAGGTAGAAGAGGATCACGTCGCCGATGACATAGCCGTCCGGCGTGACGGGCACGAACTGCTTGGCGCGATCGGGCACGAAGCCCTTGAAGCTGTTCACGCCGAGATAGTTGAGCATCGCGAAGGCATCCGGCCCGGACACTTCGAGATCGACCATGTGGTAGGACTGGTTGAACAGCACGCAGCTGTCGACCCAGGCGCGCTGCTCGCTGCGCCAGTTGGAATATTCGGCGGGCACGCCGGGATAGGCGTTGGGGCCGGTCTGCTGGTTGCGCAGCAGCTCGACGATGTCGCCGCTCTCGTTCAGCACGCTTTCCAGGCTCTTGTCGGTCATCGGGTCTTCTCCTGTCGGGTATGGGTCAATCGGAAAGGGGCAGCGACAGCCATGCGGCGATCGCCTCGTTCAGGGCGTCGGGCGCCTCGGCGGGCAGCATGTGCCCGGCGCCCTCGACGATGGTGAGGTGCGCGCCCGGAATGGCGGCGGCGATCGCGGCGTGCTGCGCGGGCGGGCTCCAGCCATCCTCGCTGCCGACCGCGACCAGCGTCGGGCAGCGGATCGCCGGGAGCAGCGCCTCCACCGCCGGCCGGGCGAGCAGGGCCGTGATCTGCGCGGCGAAGGCGGGGACGCCGACCGCGATGCACATCGCGCGCAGCGGGGCGATCAGCGCCGCGTCGTCGCGGCGCGCGGGCGCGACCATCGGCGGCAGCCAGCGATCGACCAGCGCGGCGGCACCTTCCGCCCGGCCGAGATCGAGCAGCGCGTGGCGCTTCTCCGCCTCGCCCGGCTGGGTGGGGTGCGTGCCGGTGCTGACCAGCGCAAGCCGCTCGACCCGCTCGGGCGCGATACGGCATATCTCGAGCGCGACGCGCCCGCCCATCGAATGGCCGAGCAGCGCCATCGGGCCGGGGACCTGCGCGAGCACATGGTGCGCCATCGCCACCAGGCTGTCGCGCTCGCCGAAACCATCGATCGCGCGGGCCCCGGCGAAGCGCGCGAGCTGGGCGGCGAAGATGCGCGAATCGCAGAGCAATCCCGGCAGCAGAACAAGGGGGGCCGGCGCGCCCTGGGGCATGGTCTCTCCGTTAATTTCGCGTCTCTGAATTATTCTGGTATACGAACAATGAGGCATGCGCTAGAGGGCGGGCGACCTAAAAGATCGCTTTCGCGAGCGGCTGCACGGGAGACGGACCATGATTGCGAGCAGCGCGATACATCCAGGCTGGGCAGTGCCCGCGCCGCCGGTGATGACCGACGGCTATTCGCTGGAGATGACGGCGAAGGACGTGGAGGCGCTGCGCGCCGCCGCGCCGCTGATCGCGCCCGAGACGCCCGTCGCGATCACCTTCCTGCCCGGCGAGACGATGGATGCGCGGATCGCGGCGGCAGTGGCGGTGCGCGAACTCGGCTTCGAGCCGATGCCGCATCTTTCCGCGCGGCGGATCGAATCGCGCGACGAACTGGCGGCGATGATCGAGCGCTCCACCGCCGAAGCGGGCGTGCGCCGCGTGTTCCTCGTCGCAGGGGATCCGCCGGTGCCGGTCGGGCCCTTTGCCGATACCATGTCACTGCTGCGCACCGGGCTGTTCGAAGCGAGCGGAATCCGCGCGATCGGCATTGCCGGCCATCCCGACGGGCACCCCGCGATGGACCAGGCAGCATTGTGGGCAGCGCTGGCGGAGAAGCGCGACGAGATCGCGGCGCGCGGCATGGCCTCGCTGATCGTCACCCAGTTCGGCTTCGACGCGGCACCCTTCCTTGCCTGGCTGGGCGAACTGCGCGCGCGCGGGATCGATGCCCCGGTGCGGATCGGCGTGCCGGGACCGGCCGGGATCAAGACGCTGCTGCGCTATGCCGCACATTGCGGCGTGGGCGCCTCGGCCAGCGTGATGGCGAAATATGGCGTGTCGCTGACGCGGCTGCTCGGCACGGCCGGGCCGGACAAGCTGGTCAACGCGCTCGCCAAGGGCCTCCGGCCCGAGCATGGCGCGGTGCGGCTGCATTTTTATCCCTTTGGCGGGCTTGCGCGCACCGTCGAGTGGATCGGCGACTATCACGCCCATCACGCGCGCTGAACGATCACAGGACCCAAGGAGGATTTCAGGCGTGAACGAGGTTTGTACGCTGACGCTGTCGTGCGACGACCGCCCGGGACTGGTAGCGACCGTGGCGGGCTTCCTGGCGTCGCGCGGCGGGAATATCCTCGACGCGCAGCAGTTCGACGACCGCCAGACCAACCGGTTCTTCATGCGCGTGGTATTCGAGCTGGTCGATCCGGCGCTGCCGGTGGCGCAGCTGCGCGCTGCGTTCGAGCCGGTCGCGCAGGAGCATGGCATGGCGTGGACGCTGCGCCAGGCAAGCGAGCGCCAGCGCGTGATGCTGCTGGTGTCGAAGTTCGACCATTGCCTGGGCGACCTGCTCTACCGCCACCGCATCGGCGAGCTGAAGATGGACGTGGTCGGCATCGTCTCGAACCATCCGCGCAGCGCGCTGCAGACCTCGATGATCGGCGAGATTCCTTATCACTACCTGCCGGTGACGCGCGACACCAAGCCGGAGCAGGAAGCGCGGATCAAGACGCTGGTCGCGGAGACCGGGGCCGATCTCGTGGTGCTCGCGCGCTACATGCAGATCCTGTCGGACGACCTGGCGGGCTTCCTGTCGGGCCGCTGCATCAATATCCACCACAGCTTCCTGCCGGGCTTCAAGGGCGCCAAGCCCTATCACCAGGCGCACGACCGCGGCGTGAAGATGATCGGCGCGACCGCGCACTACGTCACCGCCGATCTCGACGAGGGACCGATCATCCACCAGGATGTCGAGGCGATCAGCCATGCCGACACGCCCGACGATCTCGTGCGCAAGGGCCGCGATATCGAGCGGCGCGTGCTGGCGACGGCCGTGTCGCACCACCTGGAAGACCGGGTGCTGCTGAACGGCACGCGCACCGTCGTCTTCCGGAACTGACCGTGCCGGAGCACACCCCGGCCTTCACGCGCGTGGCGGTGCGCGACCTGCCGATCCTCGCCGATATCGGCATCCATGCGCACGAGATCGGCCGGCGCCAGCCGCTGATCGTCTCGGTCACGCTCGAGATGGAACCGATCGGGGAAGACCGGATCGAGGCGACCGCCGATTACCGCCAGATCGCGCGCGCGGCAGAAGCGCTGGGCGAGACGCGGATCGCGCTGATCGAGATCTTCGCCCGCCGTCTCGCCGAAGCCTGCCTCGACCTGCCGGGCGTCCGCAGCGTCGAGGTCAGCGTCGACAAGCCGCAGGCACTGCCCGCCGGCATGGCCTCAGCCGCGATCCGGCTGGTGCGGCCGTGCCCGCGCGACAATCATGAAGCGAACGACGAGTCGAACGTCGTCGCGATCGAGAGAGGAAGATAGAGTGGCGGGACCAGCAGCCTCGACGGCCGAGATGAATCCCGTGATGCGGATTCTCGCCGACGCGCCGATGCGCTGGCGGCAGATCCTTGCCGTGGCGATCGCGGTGGCGCTCAATGCGCTCGACGGGTTCGACGTGCTCGCCATCACTTTCGCTGCGCCCGGAATCACCCGCGACTGGGGCATCGGCCCGGCACAGCTTGGCGTCGCGCTATCGTCCGGGCTGGTGGGCATGACGATCGGCTCGCTCGTGCTGGCGCCGCTCGGCGACCGGTTCGGCCGGCGCCCGCTGGTGATCGGCTGCCTCGTGCTGATGGCCGCCGGCATGCTGCTCACCGCGACGGCGACCGGGCTCGCCAGCCTGTGCCTGTGGCGCGTGGTGACCGGGCTCGGCATCGGCGGCATGGTCGCCGCGATCAACGCCATCTCCTCGGAATTCGCCAATGAGCGGCGGCGCGACCTCTCGGTGGCGCTGATGACGATCGGCTATCCGGTCGGCGGCCTGCTCGGCGGCTTCGCGGTGGCGGAGCTGGTCGTGACGCATGGCTGGCAGGCGATCTTCGTGGCGGGCGGCATCGCAACCGCGGCGTTCCTCCCGCTCCTGTGGTTCGGCCTGCCCGAATCGCTCGAATATCTGGCGCGCCAGGGCACGCCGCGGGCGCGCACGCGGATCGACGCGATCCTGCTGCGCATGGGCCACGCGGCGCTCCCCCCCGGCACGGTCCTCGCCCCCGCCCCGGCCCGCCGCGGCAGCTTCGTCGAATTGCTCGGGCCGCGCTTCCGCCGGATGACGCTGCTGCTCGTCGGCGCCTATTTCCTGCACATCACGACCTTCTACTTCTTCTCCGGCTGGCTGCCCAAGCTGATGAGCGATCTCGGTTATGCGACGCCGGACGCGATCCGCACCTCGGCGATGATGAGCCTGGGCGGCGTGATCGGCGGCTCGGCGCTTGGCTGGGCGGCGCCGCGCTTCGGGCTGATCCGGCTGCTGATCCTGGCGATGATCGGGACGTCGGCGAGCTTCGCGCTCTTCGGGCTGATGTCCGGGCTAGTCGCGATGCAGGCGGTGGCCTTTCTCGCAGGCATCAGCGTCTTCGGCGGCATCGTGGGCCTCTACGCGCTGCTCGCCCGGTCCTTCCCGGCCGAGTTGCGGGTGACGGGCACGGGCCTGGCGATCGGCATCGGCCGGGGCGGCGCGATGATCGGGCCGGTGCTGGGCGGCGTCCTGATCCAGGCGGGGATGAGCATTCCGATCGCCATCGCCGTGGTCGGCGCTGGCGCGCTGGTCGGGGCCGGGCTGCTAGTCGTGCTCGATCGCGAGACGCGCGGCTGAGGCCACCGTCCTGCGAGGCGCGGATCACCGCCGCAGCGACGCCACCGAAGCCGGAAGCGCTCGCTGGCCGACAAGCAGGCCGGTCGCCTCCACCACGTCGACCGGGGGAGAGAAGAGATAGCCCTGCCCGAACTGGCAGCCCGCGGCGCGCAGCAGCTGCGCCTGTTCCTCGGTCTCGACGCCTTCGGCGATGACCTCCACGTTGAGTTCGCCGGCGATGTGCAGCAGGCCCTCGACGATCGCGCGGCTGACGCTGCTACCCAGCAGCTGATCGACAAAGGTCTTGTCGATCTTGAGGATGTCGATCGGCAGCGTCATCAGGTGAGTCAGCGAGGCGAAGCCGGTTCCGAAATCGTCCAGCGCCACACGCAGCCCGCGCGCGCGCAGCGCGCGGATCTGCTGCGCCACCACATGATCGGCCTGCCCCATATAGACCGTCTCGGTCACCTCCAGGATGATCCGGTCGAGCGGCACCCGCGCGGCGGCAAAGGTCCGGCACAATTGTTCGGCGAGCTGCCCGCCGTGGAAATCGGCAGAGGAGACGTTCAGCCCGATATGCTGCACGTCCAGGCCGGCATCGAGCCAGCCGCGGATATCGGCGGCGACGAGCCCGAGCATCCGTTCGGTGAGCGCGGTCGCGATCCACATATCGGTCGTCGCCTCGTGGAACTGCGCGGCGGCAAGCACGCGGTCGCCGAGGCGGATTCGGCACAGTGCCTCGAATCCCATGATCTCGCGCGTATCGATGCGGTAGATCGGCTGGTAATAGGGCAGCAGCCGGTGATCGCCCAGCGCGGCATCGACGTCACGGATCGCATCAAGGCGCCGGGTGATCCGCGAGCCGATCCCGGGCCAGTAGCGCACGAACCCGCCGCGACTGGTTTCCTTGGCGTGATACAGTGCGAAGTCGGCATTCTGGCGAACGCGCTCCGACGTCCCGTCGCCAAACGCCAGTACCGCGCCCCCGATCGTCGCGCGCGGCACCGCGAGATGCCCGCCGCAATCGGCCGGCACCGAAAGCGCGGCGAGAATGGCGCCGGCCACCCCTTCCAGATCCTTCAGCGCAGCCGGCCTACGCATCAGCAAGGCGAACTCGTCGCCGCCGAGCCGATACGCCTTGTCGGGCAGAATCACCCCGGCGATGCGCTCGGCCGCCGTCGCGATCAGGCGATCGCCGGCATGATGGCCGAACGTGTCGTTGATGGTCTTGAGGTTGTCGAGATCGACGAACAGCAGCGCCCAGCTTCCGGGCTGGTCGCACGGGAGCTTGGCGAGAGCGGCGTTGAAGGCGGCCCGGTTCGGGAGCCCGGTGAGCGCATCCTCCAAAGCACGGCGCTGCTGTTCGAGCTGCCAGCGATGATTGGTGATCGCGATGGCGCACAGGTGCAGACAGGTGTTGACCAGTTTCTGCTCCAGCGCGCTCGGTCCACGCTTCTCGCGATAATAGAAGGCGAAGGTGCCGATCACCGCGCCCCGACCATTGCAGATCGGGCTGGACCAGCAGGCGCGCAAGCCAAGGGGAAGCGCGAGCTCCGCAAAATCGACCCATTTCGGATCGGTCGCGATATCCGTTACCTCGACCGCCTCGCCCAGATAGGCAGCGGTGCCGCACGACCCCACATTCGGCCCAATGAAGATGCCGTCGAGCGCGGCCGAATAGTCGTCGGGCAGGCTCGGTCCGGCCAGGGGATGCAGCATGCCGGCTGGGTCGACCTCCAGCACCGAGCAGACGGCGTCGGGGTTCAATCGCTCGACCTCGCGGCACAGCCGATCGGCAACGGAGGCCAAATCCTCGCTGCGGGCGACCATCTCAAGGATGGCATTCTGAAGTTTCAGCAACAGCACAGCCTCCGGCAAGAGGTAGCGCTAGGCTCGAACTGCTTTCCGACACCTTAAAGGCTGCGTCAGGATAACACCCATTTCGGGCTAAACCTATGCAGACAAAGACCCACCGGCGAACCTTTGCTCCCGAAGCCCTTTCCTCCAGAAATCCAAAGATGCGCGCCGGGCCATCAAGGGCGGCATTGCCGCCTGCGATCACCAGCCCAACCGCCCCGCGCGCCTATTTCCTGCCCGCCACGCCCAGATCCACGCCATCCACTTCCGGACCGGTCGGCGGCATCTGATAGCCGTGCGCCGTCATGCGGGCATCGGGCAGCTTTTCGCAGGGAACGCAATCCGGCCAGTAGTGCTCCGGCACGCGCCCGCTCACCGGATTGCGATAGTGGAACCACATGGGCAGGATCCCCGGCCACTCGACCGTCTTGCCGGTCCCGCCTCGGAACCCCTCCTCGCGCCGGCCGAGATCGGCGATCTTCACATCCGGCGGATATTTCGTGAGCAATGGGCTCGGCGGCGGGGGCGTCCCTTCCGGGCGGTCGACCGCCGAAGCCCAGCCCCCCTTCCAGTCCGGCGACGCGAAATAATGCTCGTCGATGGTCAGGCTCCACAGCCGCCAGATGCCGTCTTCAAGGACTGCCTGATCGTTCGGATACATGCCGGCATGCACGCCGCCCATGTAGAAGCTGCTCGGCGTGACGACCGGGTTCATGGACGTGCGCGGCTGGAACAGCCGGGTCCGCAGATTGGCCGACCGGCCGTCCTGCGACACGTGGATCACGGGTTGCGTGCGCCAGTGGAAGGAGATCGAGGCGCGCAGTGCCGGCGCCGGACCCCAGCTTGCGTTGACCGCGCCGAGTATCCGGTCGCGGCCCAGATAATAGCCGGCGAAGGGCGACTGCTTGTTGCCCTTCACCGCAAAGATCGCCGCCATCTGCGGCCATTGGAAATCGTCGATATAGAAACCATAGGCCGACGAGACATTCTCGACCCCGTCATAGGCGCGCGAGCGGGCGAGCCGCCGCACGAGATCCGCCAGATCGGCAGCCGGCACCATCGCCGGCTTCGCCCGTGCCCGGCCCGTCAGCGACGTTGTCCCGGCCAGGGCCAGGCCGGCCGGCGCTGCGCCGATGAACGCGGGAATCCCGCCCCCCGCCGCCCTCGGCCGGCGCGCGATGCCACCACTGCCCCAACCGCTGGCATAGTCGGCGCGCAGCAGCGGCGTGATGCGCAGTTCCTTCATCTTCCACAGCCCGCCCTCCTTGACGAAGCGGTTGCGGAACACGGAAAATTCCCAAGCCCCCTCGTGCTTGTCGGCATCGGCCAGCATGCCGATTTCGATCCCGCGGCTGATCGCTTCCCGCCCGCCGGGCAGGACATCGACGATCAGGTCGAAGATCGGGCGATCGTTGAGCTGCCCGTGCGTGAGCCCCTCCGGCCCCATGCGCTCCATCGCGCGGCGCACCCCGGTACGCCCCCTGTAGCGCGCGGCACCGGCGATCTCGACCACGGGATCGTCGGCGAAAAGGTCGACCACGTCGCTCCACATCCGGCGATCGACATAATAGCCATAGGCGTTCTGGATATTGCGGACGGCGTCCTCGTCGTTCAGGCGGCCGATCCGGCCGGCCAGGTCGCGCGCGGTTGCCCGGGTGGGCGGCGCAGTGCCCGACGGCGACGCGATCGGCACACCGCTTTCGTCAGTGGTGAAGTGGACCGGAACGATCGGTAGCTCCTTGCCGCCGACATTGGTCCAGCCAGCGGCATAATCGCCCTCATATTGGGGATGATAATGGAGCGTCGCGATCCGCCAGCGGCCCTTCTCGCGGACATAGTCATTCTCGTAGAGGCCGCCCTCGATCCGGGCCCTGCCCTTGCCGTCGCCCAGGAAGCGCATGCCCATCCAGCGCACCCTGGCGGTGCGGCCATCGGCCGACAGATTCTCGAGCGGCTCGTCGATGATCTCGGTGTGCAGGGAACCGGCGGCGAGGCCATCCATGCCGCCGGCCCTGGCCTTCAGCCATGCCTCGATCGCGGCGGGACCCGTAACCGTGTCGTCGCCCCAGCGCAGCGTGCCCTGCGCGGAGAACAGCGCGGCCATCGCCTTCCACTGCCCGAACTGGCTCAGTTGCGCATAGCGGCGCTGGAGATTCTTGACTGCGCGCAGCGATTCGACCCGGTCGACATCCCGGGCGAGCGTATCGATCGCCCGGGGCGGGGGTGCACCGATACCCGCCCCGCCCGCGAGCAGCAGCGCCGCCGCCATCACTGCCCGCAATCGCCGTCCCATAGCCTCATCCCAACCCGTGTTGTCGCGGTCCTATTGCAGCACCGCACGACCGTTCAAAGCCGCCCCTGCGCGACAGCCGCCGTGCCGATCAGAACTTCTTCCCGATCTCGACGAACCACTGGCGCGGTGCAGCCGGCTGGGCGTTGTTGTTCGGAAAGCCGATATCCTGGTAGATGAAGAAGTTCTGATAATAGAGCTTGTTGAACAGGTTGGTCGCGCCGACCGCCAGCGTGAAGTCATGATCGTCGTTGCGATAGGTGATGCGCCCGTTGAACACCGAATAGGGCTTCTGGTTGAACGTGTTGCGCGCGGCGCTCGGATCGATCGAACCGGTATAGGACCAGTCTAGCCGCGGCGTGATCGAGCCAGCCAGCGCGGAAGTCCGGGCGGTATACTGGATCCCGGCGCTGGCGTTGATCTCCGGCAGGCCGGCCAGGCGGTCGTTGGCGCGGGTCGCCACCTCCAGATCGGGCGACGAGAATTTCGAATAGCCGACCGATGCGTTGATCAGCAGCCCGGACAGCGGATTGGCCTCGACCTCGACCTCGAAGCCCTTCACCTTGCCCGGCGTGTTGACGAAATAGGTCCGCGGGAGGCAGGCGACGCCCACGCCATTGGCCAGGTTCACCGGCCCGTCGGTGGCTGCATTATAGGTGCGGCAGCTGGTGCCGCCCGGACCCGCCGCCGCCAGCGGGATCACCGTCTGGGTGCCCGCGATCGGCCCGCCGCTCAGGATGTTCGCCTCCGCCCCGGTCACGGACGTGATGCGCGTCTTGTAGTCGGTGTAGAAGGCGGTTCCGTTGAAGCGCAGCTTGCGGTCGAACAGATCGGCCTTCACGCCCAGCTCGAAGGCAAGCGTCTCGTCCCCGTCATAGGACACGACCTGCGACGGCTGTTGCGGCCGGGTGTTGTAGCCCGGCAGGCGCGCGCCGGTCGCTGCCGACGCATAGACCATCACCCGGTCCGTGATGTGGTAATCGGCGCCCGCCTTCCAGTCGAAGCGGCTGGCGCTGGGCTGCACCTTGAAGATCGTGTCGCCGACATGCGAGCTCGTCCCGGCATTGGTGTCGAGCACGGTGCTGAAATCCACCGCCTTCGAATCCTTCGAGTAGCGCCCGCCCAGCGTGATATCCAACCCGGCCAGCGGCTTGATCGTGACGTTGGCGAAGGCCGCCTTGCTCACCGGATGATAGAGGATGTTCTGGATCTTGTAGAAGCCGCTTTGCGGGGAATAGACGATCGCATGGGTGAAGCCCCGGCCTTCGAAGAAGAAGCCGCCCACGACCCAGTCCATGAAGCTCGACTTGCCGGACAGGCGCGATTCGACGTTGGTGTAATGCTCGCCGATATTGACCTGGGTATGTTCGAGCACCAGCGGCGATGCATCGATATCAAAGGCATGCGCTTCAGTCAGGTTGCGGTAGCCGACGATGGTGGTGAGATCGATCGAGTCGGTCAGGCCGACGACCAGCCGGCCGGAAACGCCCCAATTCTCCAGATGCGTGACCGGGCTGAACGAGGCGCCACCGCGCTGCGGGCCGAAGCCGTTATAGAAGGAGCTGCCGGGGATCACCACGCCCGAGCCGACGGGATCCGCATAGGTGGCATAGGTCGTGTACGGATTGCCGGTGACGAACCGGCTGTCATAGACCACGCCGAAATGCGCTGCCTCGCCCTGGAAATTGGCGTTGCCCGGGCCGGTGACGCCGAGCAGCTGGTCAGCCGGGTTTTCGGAATTGTCGACGGTATAGTCAGCGCTGACCGTCAGCTTCACCGAGTCCGCCGGCTTGAACAGCAACGTACCCTTCACCGCGCGCACATCCTCGCCGCCCTGGTGGCCGATCGTGCAGTCGCTCGGCGCGAAGTTGCTCGCGGGCGTATCGAGCGCGCTCGAGAAGGGCAGCGTGCCGGCGAGTGCCGGCGTGCCTTGGCGCACCATTTCGCAGCGGAAATCGAGCACGCGCTGATAGCCGGTGCGCTTCTTGGAGACTGCGCCCACCTGCAGCGCCGTCATGCTGTTCAGCGGCACGTTGAAGCCGGCCCGGAAATCGACCCGGTTATAGGCACCCACCGTGAGCTGGGCATAGCCCGAGGCATCAGTCAGGCTGGGCTGCTTGCTGACGATGTTGACGGCACCGGCCAGCGCGTTGCGGCCGAACAGCGTGCCCTGCGGCCCGCGCAGCACCTCGATATGGTCGAGATCGAGCAGATCGAAATTGGAACCGAGCAGCAGCGGATAATAGACGTCGTCGACATAATAGGCGACCGCCGGCTCGGAGCCGAGGCTGGTATCGGCCTGCCCGATGCCGCGGATGAAGGCGGTCACGCCGGGCCCGAAGGCACCCTGCGCGCGGCGGAAGGTCGCGTTCGGCACGACGGCGGAGAGATCGGCGGCGCTCTTCAACCCGCGGTCCTGCAGTTGCTGCGCCGTGACGGCGGTGATCGCGATCGGGGTGGCCTGCTGGTTGGTCGGCTGGCGCGTGGCGGTCACGACGATGTCGGCGATGCCGCTTTCGGGGGCGGCCGCAGCCGCCGCCGCGCCCGGCCTGGCCTGGTCCGGCGCCGTCTGCGCCTGGACCGAGGTTGCCGCAGCGATCGCGATCAATGAAGCAGAAACGAAGCCGAGTTTGCCGGTCAAGATACCCTCCCCTTGTGCCCGCCAAGCGATGTCAGCGGTTGCAATGTTGCAGGGACGCTACGCCGGGGACGGCCGCGAAACTTGCATTCAACGGCAAATCCTCTTGCATCCGGGATGGATCGTGTCGCGGCCTTTCGATCATGGTCGGAGGAAAAGCGATGCGCGCGCGCCGCGGTGCCGGCTACAGCCGGCACGGCGGGTTTCAGGCATCAGTGGGCGCCGGCTAGCGCGGGCGCTCGTGCGCCCCTGGCCGGGACGTCAGCGCGACGCGCCGAAATGGAGCGTCCCGCTGAGCCCCCAGGTCCGCGGCTTGGCGTAGACCCCGGCGACCGTGCCGTCGAACAGGGTATTGTCATAGCCATAGACGCGGTAGCGCTCGGCGAAGATGTTGTTCACGAAGAACGCCGCCTCCCAGACATTGCCCGGCGACACATAGCCGATCCGCGCATTGGCGACGTTATATGCCCCCTCGCGTTCCACCGGGGCGCACAGCACGGTGAAGCAGAATTTGTCGGAATGCTGGAAATCGCCCTGCACCGAAGCCATGCCGCCGAGAAAGGCGAATTCGTAGCGCGCGAGCGCGTCCCCGGAGAAGCCCGGCGCCTGGGGCAGATTGTGGTTCTGGATCGTGACGAGATCCGGCAGCGCGACGTTGCGCACCTCGGTATGTAGCACCGAACCGCTCGCCTGCAGGGTCAGGCCGCGGAGCGGGCGCGTGGCGAACTCCACCTCGATGCCCTCCGAGGTGGCCGGCAGGTTCACCACCGTCTGCACGGCGCCATATTGGGCGAAGGCCTGATAGTCGTGATAGTCGTAATAGAAGGCAGCGACATTGAGCGTGGTGCCGGGCGCGAGCGTCGCCTTCGCCCCGATCTCATAGGCGTCGAGCTTTTCCGGACGATAGGGAATGCCGTTGAGCGTCGCGACCTCGGCCCCCGGGAAGGGCGTACCGGTCGAGAAGGTGAAGCCGCCGCTCTTCGACCCGCGATTGTAGCTGGCATAGAGCAGCAGCTGGTCGATCGGCTTGTAGTCGATCTCGGCCCGTGCGGTGAGCCCGCTGAACTTCGGCGTCGCATCGGCCGGGGTGGTGAGGACGCCGGTCGAGGGCTGGGTGACGCCGAACGACGCGTAGGACACTTCATGCGGGTTGAAGGTGATCGACACCCCGGTGCTCGGCTCCGAGCCGAAATAGCTGCCGCGCCGGGAATCATGCCAGTAGCGCAGGCCGCCGATCAGCTTGATCCGGTCGGTGACCGCCCATTCGTCCTGCGCGAAGAAGGCGAAGGATTCAGTGCGCTGCGAAAAGGCGACCAGCGGATCATAGCCATAGAAGAGATCGGCATATTTGCCGGTGTAATGGCCGTTGACGATCAGGCCATAGGCGCCGACGGTGAGCTGGTTGGCGCCGAGATGCGCCTGCAGCCGCACTTCCTGCGAGCCCTGGTCGATCTTCGATCCCTGGTAGAAATACACGCCGCTGGCCGGCGACGAATCGCCATCCTCGACATAGAATTTGTTGCCGTGCTGGTAATCGGTGATCGAGATCAGATCGAGCCCGGCGGCGAGGCTCGCCTCGACCCGGAAGGTCGCGCCGAACACCTTGCGGTCGACATAGCTCGGATCAGTCGCGGCCGTCTTGTAGGGATCGCCGCCGCGCGTCGGGTTGATCGCGTCGTTGCGATAGCCGGCGCCGGTCTCGCCCGGGCCTGATCCCCAATAGGCGCAGCTCTCGTTCGCGCCGAGCACCTCGCCCTGGAACTGCGCGTTGGGGCAGCTCGCGACGAGGGAATAGAGGCCGGCCTGGCGCTCGCGCGGCGCGCGCAGATAGCGGAGCGTCAGCCGGGTCGAGATGTCGGCCGTCGGCTGCCACGCGAGGGTGCCGCGCAGCGCCCAGTGGTTGTTCGCGCCGCGCGCCGGCATGCCGGGGTTGATGTTCCTGATGTACCCCTCGTCGCGATCGCGGATGCCGGCGATGCGGACCTGGAGATTGTCGGTGATCGGCCCCGAGACCGCGCCTTCGGTGATCAGCTGGCCATAGCTGCCGACCGTGACCGTGGCATAGCCGCCGAACTCCTTGGTCGGCTGGTTGGAGATGAACTGCACCGCGCCACCCGTGGCGTTGCGGCCGAACAGCGTGCCCTGCGGCCCGCGCAGCACCTCGACGCGGGCGAGATCGAAGGTCGGGAAGCTCGCCAGGTTGATCGAGCTCGAATAGCTGTCGTCCTGATAGACCGCGACCGGCGGCTCCTGCTGGTCGCCATAGTCGTTCTGCGACACGCCGCGGATGTTGAACACCACCTGCGCCGAGGAATAGGCATTCATCTTGAGCGTCGGGACGGCACGCGTCAGATCAGTGGCATTGTTGATGTTGAGGCGATCGAGCGTGTCGCCGGACAGCGCGGTGATGGCGATGCCGACATCCTGCAGCCGCTGTTCGCGGCGTTGCGCCGTGACGACGATATCGGCGGGGTTGTCCGAGACCGCTGGCGCCGGTGTCGCCGATTGCGCCGCAGCCGTGCCCGGCAGCGCCAGCAATATTCCCGCCAGCGACACGCCCGCCAGCCAAGATCCACGCAAACCAATCGATTCCGTCGCCATTGCCAGCCCCCTTGTTTGTCGCCGGATTATCCCGGTCAGTCATCGATGGGCGTCTGTTCCGTCGCCGGCTGACGCTCTGTTACAATTGGGTAACGGTCCCGTGACGATGGTCCAGACAAGAGATTCTTATCGGAGGCAGCCCGCAGCAGGACAGTCGGGCCGGTTTTCCCGCCATCAGCCGGACGACGGCAGCGGCCGGCGGCCCGGGCGGTTGAGCAGCAGCGCCGTGACCACGGCCACCAGCATCAGCGCCAGGAACACCAGGAAGATCGCCCCATTGTAATAGATCATCGCCGCCAGCGCGACGACCGCCATCGCCAGCGCGAAGCCCGGGGCGAACGGATAGAGCGGCGCGCGATAGGGCCGGTCGAGCCCCGGCTCGGCGCTGCGCAGGCGGAACAGGCTCGCCATGCTCATCATGTACATCACCAGCGCGCCGAACACCGACATGGTGACGATGCTGGCGGTGAGCGACTGGCCGGCGATGCCGACCAGGCTGTCGCTGTAGATCGCGGCGACCCCGACGACCCCGCCGGCGACCGTCGCGACGTGCGGCGTGCGGAAGCGCGGATGGACCCGCGCGAAGATCGCGGGGAGGTAGCCGGCGCGGGACAGGGCGAAGATCTGGCGCGCATAACCCATGATGATGCCGTGGAACGAGGCGATCAGGCCGAACAGCCCGAGCCAGACCAGCATGTGCAGCCAGCCGCTCGAGGTGCCGACCACCGACTTCATTGCCTGGGGCAGCGGATCGTTGAGGTTGGACAGCGCCTTCCAGTTGCCTGAGCCGCCGGCGAAGATCATCACGCCGAAGGCCAGCGCGGTCAGCGTCAGGATGCCGGCGATATAGGCGATCGGGATGGTCCGGCGCGGCTCGCGCGCTTCCTCGGCGGCCATCGCCACGCCTTCGATCGCGAGGAAGAACCAGATCGCGAACGGGATCGCGGCGAAGATGCCGCCGATCGACGCGATCGAGAAATGCGCCGCCCCGCTCCAGCCGTTCGCGGCGAAATTCGTCCAGCTGAAGGCCGGCGACACCACCCCCATGAACACCAGCAACTCGCCCACCGCGAGCAGGGTGACGAACAGTTCGAAGGTCGCGGCGATGCGCACGCCCGCGATGTTGAGCAGCACGAAGACGACATAGGCGCCGAGCGCGGCGTGCTTCGGATCGAGCCCGGGAAACTGCACGTTGAGATAGGCGCCGATCGCCAGCGCGATCGCGGGCGGGGCGAACACGAACTCGATCAGCGTGGCGAAGCCGGCGATCGCGCCGCCCACCGGGCCGAAGGCGCGGTGGCTATAGGCGAACGGCCCGCCTGCCTGGGGAATGGCGGTGGTCAGCTCCGTGAAACTGAAGATGAAGGCGACGTACATCGCCGCGACGACGATCGTCGTCACCAGGAAGCCGAGCGTGCCGGCGGTTGCCCAGCCATAGCTCCAGCCGAAATATTCGCCCGAGATCACCAGCCCGACGGCGATGCCCCACAGATGGAAGGCATTGAGATTCTTGGCGAGCGTGGCGTCCTGATGGTCCTGCATCACTGTCCCCCGGCATCCCGCGTCCGCCGCGCCGCACGGCGAAAGCCCGGATGCCCCCTGCGGCGAGTATCACCGGGGCGCGGGGCCGTGGGAAGAGCCGTTGTGCAGCGCAGCGAAATAATAGCGCTTCTTATGCGGGGTATAACGAAACGCGACTTCACAGCGCGGCGGGCAGGCGCCAAGCAAGGATCTTTAGGCTGGAACCGGGATCGTCGCATGGCCGCCGCCAAACCCAATATCCTGATCCTGATGGCGGACCAGATGGCGCCGAGCGCCCTCGCCGCCTATGGCAACCGGGTCGTCAGGACGCCGACGATCGACCGGCTGGCCGCGACCGGCGTGGTGTTCGACTCCGCCTATTGCAACAGCCCGCTCTGCGCGCCCTCGCGCTTCTCCTTCCTCTCCGGGCTGCTGCCGTCGCGGATCGGCGGCTATGACAATGCCTGCGAATTTCCCGCCGACCGCCCGACCATCGCGCATCACCTGCGCCATCGCGGCTATCGGACGATCCTTGCCGGCAAGATGCACTTTGTCGGCCCCGACCAGCTCCACGGCTTCGAGGAGCGGCTGACGACCGACATCTACCCGGCCGACTTCGCCTGGACGCCCGACTGGACCCGGTTCGAGGACCGGCCGAGCTGGTATCACTCGATGGATTCGGTGCTGACCGCCGGCCCGTGCGTGCGCACCAACCAGCTCGACTATGACGAGGAGGTCACCTTCACGACGCGGCGCAAGCTGTTCGAGATCGCGCGCGGCAGCGACGACCGGCCCTTCTTCATGGTGATGTCGCTCACCCACCCGCACGATCCGTTCGCGATTCCCCGCCGCTACTGGGACCTGTACGACGATGCCGAGATCGCGCTGCCGCGCATCACGATCCCGATCGCGCAGCAGGACCCGCATTCGCTGCGGCTGCGCCATGTCTGCGGTCTCGATCTCGATGCCGTCACCGACGACCAGGTCCGCGCGGCGCGCCATGCCTATTATGGCGCGATCAGCTTCGTCGACGAGCAGATCGGGAGCGTGCTGGAGACGCTGGCCAACACCGGCCTTGCCGAGGACACGATCATCCTGCTGATCGGCGACCATGGCGAGATGCTCGGCGAGCGCGGCCTGTGGTACAAGATGAACTTCTTCGAGGGCGGCGCGCGCATTCCGATGATCGTCGCCGCGCCGGGCCGTTTCGCCCCGCGCCGCGTCGCGGAAAGCGTCTCGCTGGTCGACCTGCTGCCGACGCTGATCGATCTTGCCGGCGGCGACGACGACACCGCCACCCCGCGCGACGGCACCAGCCTGATGCCGCACCTGGCCGGGGCGCAGGGCCCCGACCTGGTGCTCGGCGAATATCTCGGCGAGGGGGCGATCGCGCCGATCGTGATGATCCGGCGCGGGCCGTTCAAGTTCATCCACTCGCCGGCCGATCCGGACCAGCTGTTCGACCTGTCGGCCGACCCCGACGAGCTCGTCAACCTTGCGCTGTCCCCCGGCCATGCAGACACGCTCGCGGATTTCCGGCGCGAGGTCGCCGCGCGCTGGGACCTCGCGCGGATCGAAACCGAGGTGCTGGCGAGCCAGGCCCGCCGCCGGCTGGTCGCCGCCGCGATGGCCGAGGGCAAGCGGACGTCCTGGGATTATCAGCCGCGCCGCGACGCCGCGCAGGAATATGTCCGCGGCCATATGGACCTGGAAGAGCTGGAAGCCTCGGCCCGCTTCCCGCGGGTGCGCGGCGAATAGGTTCGACGCCTCGGGCATTGCCCTGTTTAGCCCTGTTATCGGTGCCGATATTTTTTCTTGCCCTGTTATGTTGGATTTTCGGAGTAAAATCCGTCATTATTTTCAATAACTTGCTTGCCACTTGCCCTGTTATCGAAAAACAGGGCAAAAAAGGCGCGGAACAGGGCGCATAACAGGGTGAGCCTTCGCCGGAACAGGGCTGGATGCCTGCCCGACATGTCCGACCATGTGAAAGAGCGCGGCAGGGCCGGCACAGCGCACCGTCCGCGCGCATATTTCCAGAGCCCCGGCCGGATTTGAATCGACGCCCCCGATCAACCCGGCGGCGCGCATCAGGGCGGGAAACAGGTGGGCCGGCGCGTCCGCCGGCCCGATAAGGGCACGACGACCTAAGCGCCCGCCGGGCGCTGCCGCAGCGCGCGCAGGATGTCGGTGCCGGAGCAAACGCCTACCAGCCGCCCGTCCTCCACCAGCAGCACCGGATGCGCCGATTCAGCGCAGATCCGGATCAGCGTCCTGACCGAGACGCTCGACGGGCACGCCACGACATTGTCGGGGAAATCGACCTGCGCATCGGGATCGTCGATCATCGTGACGACGTGCTCCGCACCGGCCATGGTCACCCTGCCCAGGCCTTCGCCGCCGCCGAGCCAATAGCGGCCATGCTCGTCGAGCCGGAGCCGGCCGTCCTCCTCCGCCAGCGCCGCCGCGGCGCGCATGACCGAACTGCCGTTCATCACGTTGAGCGGGTTCATGTGGCGGACGAATTCAGCGACATAATCGGTCGCCGGGCGCAGCACGATATCCTCGCCGGTGCCGCTCTGGATGATATGGCCGCCCTCCAGGATCGTCACCTGGTCGCCGAGCTTCAGCGCCTCGTCGAGATCGTGGCTGACGAACAGGATGGTCTTCTGCACCTGCTCCTGCAGGCTCAGCAGTTCATCCTGCAGCTTGGCCCGGATCAGCGGATCGAGTGCCGAAAAAGGCTCGTCCATCAGCAGGATATCGGCATCGGTCGCAAAGGCGCGGGCGAGGCCGACGCGCTGCTGCATGCCGCCCGACAGCTCGCCGGCATAGCGATCGGCCCATTTGTCGAGGCCGACCAGGGCCAGCCGCGCGTCGACGATCTCCGCGATCTCGGCCCTGGGCGTGCCGCGCAGCTCGAGCCCGAACGCGACATTCTCGCGCACCGTGCGCCACGGCAGGAGCGCGAATTGCTGGAACACCATCGCCACGCGGTTGCGGCGGATATGGCGCAGCGTCGCCTCGTCGCAGGCAGCGATATCCCTGGAGCCGAGCCCGTCGCGCACCAGCACATGGCCGCGCGTGACCTTGTTGAGCCCGTTGGCGGCGCGCAGCAGCGTCGACTTGCCCGAGCCGGACAGGCCCATCAGCACCGAGATCTTGCCTTGCTCGACCACCAGGCTGGCATTGGTCACCCCGAGCACCACCCCGGTCTGCTGCGCGATCTCGGCCCGGTCGGCGCCGGTATCGAGCAGCTGCAGCGCGGCCGCGAGATTCTCGTCCCGACGCCTGCCGTGCCCCTTGCAGAAGAGGATGTCGACATTGCGGAATTCGAGCGCGACCGTCATTGCGTTCCCTTCGCGTCGTTGCGCGTGATCCGATCGAGGATGATCGCGAGCAGCACGATCGCGAAGCCAGCCTCGAAGCCCATCCCGACCTGGACCGTGTTGAGCGCGCGCACGACCGGCACGCCGAGCCCGCCCGCCCCCACCAGCGCGGCGATCACCACCATCGACAGGCTGAGCATGATGCACTGGGTGATGCCTGCGACGATCGATTGCCGGGCCGCCGGCAACTCCACCTTGGTGAGCAGCTGCCACCTGGTCGCGCCGAAGGATTCGCCGGCCTCGAGCAGCGGGGTCGGCACCGACATGATGCCGAGCTGCGTCAGCCGGATCGGCGCGGGGAGCGCGAAGATGATCGTCGAGATCAGCCCGGGCACGACCCCCAGGCCGAACAGCACCAGGGTGGGGATCAGATAGACGAAGGTCGGCAGCGTCTGCATCAGATCGAGCACGGGCCGGAGCGCATCGAAGGCGCGCGGCCGATGCCCCGCCCAGATGCCGACCGGCACGCCGATCAGCGTCGAGACGGCGGCGGCGAACATCACCAGCGACAGCGTCTCCATCGTCGCCGGCCAATAGCCCTGGTTGATGATGAACAGCAGCGCCAGCGGCACGAAGATCGTCAGCGCGACCGAGCGGCGCAGATAGAAGGTCAGCACCGCCATCAGCGCCACGAACAGCAGCGGCGGGATGAACTGGAGCACCGCGGTCAGCGCGTTGACCGCTGAGCCGACGACGGTGGTGATCAGCGCGAACACGGTGCCGTGCGCCTTGATGCTCTCCACCAGATTGTTCATCCAGATGCCGACCGGGATCTTGTGCTCGGTGATGAAGCTGCCGCGCTCGGCCGGGGCGAGCGCGGCCAGCACTGCCTTTTCGCCGGGCTTGCCGTCGAACGTCGTGACCCCGTCCAGCCAGACGCGGAGCTTCTCGGGATGCGCGCGCAGCCAGTCGCGCGCGGCGATGGCCGGATCGCCCTTTTCGACGCCCGCCTCCATCAGGGCATTCTCGTCGCCGACCTCGAACGCCAGGTTGCGCAGGAGGCGGCCGACATTGGGGCATTGCGCGAGATAGCCGGCGCGGACATTGGTATAGACCTTCGCGCCGCCGAAGTTCGGGCCGAACACCGCATCGCCGCCCGACAGGTAGCGCATCCTGAAGCGGCTGTTCATCGGATGCGGCTGCCAGCCCAGGAACACGATCGCCCGGTGGTTGCGCACCGCGCGCTCCACCTCGGCCAGCATGCCCTGCTCGCTGCTTTCGATCAGGGTGAACTGGCCGAGCCCGAACTGGTTCTTGCGGATCATGCCCAGCACCAGGCGATTGCCGTCATTGCCGGGCTCGATCCCGTAGATCTTCGCGCCGAGCGGACCGGCGAAGCGCTGGATCGACGCGAAATCCTTCAGGCCGGCATCGTAGAGATAGGACGGCACCGCCAGCGTGTAGCGGGCATCGACCAGGTTCGCGCGGACGACATCGATCGAATGATCGTCGAGATAGGGCTTCTGGTCCGCCGACTGGGTGGGCATCCAGTTGCCGAGGAAGACATCGATATCGCGGTTGCGCATGCCGTTGAAGGTCACCGGCACCGACAGCACCGTCACCCGCCCGTCATAGCCGAGCCCGTCCAGTATCCGCGAGGCGAGCGCCGTGGTCGCGGTGACGTCCGCCCAGCCGACATCGGCCATGCGCACCTGCCGGCACTGGGCCGGATCCCCCGCCGCCTCGACCGCGCCGGGAAAGCCGAGTATAAGCAACAGGGCGAGTATTGCCGACCTGCCGAACCAGCCCCTTGGCATTGGCGTTTTCCCCGAAAAGCCCAAGCTCGCTTCAGTTGACTAAATGTTCAACCAATGTGCAAGTCCTATGTCGATTCGCGCTCAATATCTTTGCAACATGGCTGATTAGCGTGCATATTACGGGTTGAACGATGATTCAGGAGATCGGTGAAGTGTTGGTTCCGGCTGCTCCCGCGGCGGTAGCGAGCGATGATCGGCGATCACGCCAGCTGATCGAAATGACGATCGACAGCCTCGCCGAAGTCGGCTTCGTCGGAACGACGCTGGCGGAGATCGCGGGGCGCGCCGGCGTCTCCCCCGGGCTGGTCGCGCATTATTTCGGCGACAAGAACGGTCTGCTCGAAGCCGCCTTTCGTGCGCTCGCGGGCCGGCTGGGCGAGAATCTGCTGGTTCGCCTCGCCAATGCCGAGGGCCCCCGCGCCCGGCTGCAGGCAGTGATCGACGCCAACCTCGCGCCCGAGGAATTCGATGCGCGCACCAGCACGGTGTGGCTCGCCTTCTGGGGCCAGGTGCTGCACGCGCCGCATCTGGGCCGCATCCAGCGCGTCTATCAGAAGCGCATGCTCTCCAATCTGCGGCACGCGCTGCGCGCGCTGGTGCCGTCCGCCGAGGTCACCAAGCTGGCGGCGATGATCGCCGCGATGATCGACGGCGTGTGGCTGCGCGGCGCGCTCTCCGGCTGGGTCGAGACGGACAGCGACACCGCACGATCGATGCTGACCTCGTTCGTCGACAATTATCTCAGCGATCTCCCGCCGCCCTCCGCGGTGCGGGCGGCGGCGCGCAGCGCGATCGCCCCGGTCAACCCGGCGACGGGCGAGGCCCTGGCCCGCATCGCCGTCACCACGCCGGCGGAAGTCGATGCGGCGGTGGCCCGGGCGAAGGCGGCGCAGCCCGGATGGGCGGCGCTGGCGCCGGTCGAGCGCGGGCGCATCCTGCGCCGCGCCGCCGATCTCCTGCGGACGCGCAACGACGCGCTGGCGCGGATCGAGACACTCAACACCGGCAAGCCGATCCAGGAGACGCTTGCGGTCGACGTCCTCTCGGGCGCCGACTGCCTGGAATATTATGCCGGCGTCGCCGCGACGATCGCCGGGCAACATCTCGATCTCGGCGCCGGGGCATTCGGCTATACGCGGCGCGAGGCGCTCGGGGTCGTCGCCGGGATCGGCGCCTGGAACTATCCGCTGCAGATCGCCTGCTGGAAGGCGGCGCCCGCGCTGGCCTGCGGCAATGCGATGATCTTCAAGCCGGCGGAGCAGACGCCGCTCACCGCGATCGAGCTGGAGGGCATCTTCCGCGAGGCCGGCCTGCCCGACGGGGTGTTCCAGGTCGTGCAGGGCTTCGGCGAGACCGGTCGCGCCCTCACCGGCCACCGCGACATCGCCAAGATCTCGCTGACCGGATCAGTCGAGACGGGCAGGCTGGTGATGACCGATGCCGCGCGCGGCCTGAAGGCAGTGACGCTCGAGCTGGGCGGCAAATCGCCGCTGATCGTGTTCGACGATGCCGGCATCAACAATGCCGTGTCGGGCGCGATGCTCGCCAATTTCTATTCGAGCGGCCAGGTCTGTTCGAACGGCACCCGCGTCTTCGTCCAGCGGCCGATCCTCAAGGCCTTTCTCGACCGGCTCGTGGCGCGGACCAGTGCCCTGCGGATCGGCGATCCGCTCGATCCCGCCACGCAGATCGGCCCGCTCGTCACCGAGGCGCAGATGGAATCGGTGCTCGCCCATATCGCCCGCGCCCGGCACGAGGGCGTCCGGCTGGTTCATGGCGGCAGCCGCCGCACCGACGGCGAACTGGGCCGGGGTTATTATGTCGAGCCGACGATCTTCGAGGCGACCGACGACCGCGCCGCCATCGTGCGCGACGAGGTGTTCGGCCCGGTGATGACCGTGCTTGCGTTCGACGACGAGGAAGAGGTGATCGCGCGCGCCAACACGACCGAATTCGGGCTGGCGGCCGGCGTGTTCACCGCCGACCTGACCCGCGCGCACCGCGTGATCGCAAGGCTCCAGGCCGGGACGTGCTGGATCAACCAGTACAACGTCACGCCCGTGGAAATGCCGTTCGGCGGGATGAAGGCATCGGGCCTCGGCCGCGAGAACGGCCTGGCCGCGATCGAACATTATACGCAGATCAAGAGCGTCTATGTCGCGATGACCGATATCGACTGCCCTTATTGACGCCATTGGGAATGCAGGTGGAATACGATTACATCATCGTCGGCGCGGGATCGGCCGGCTGCGTGCTGGCGGACCGGCTGAGCGCCGACGGCACCAATCGGGTGCTCGTGCTCGAGTTCGGCGGATCCGACCGCTCGGTGTTCATCCAGATGCCGAGCGCGCTGTCGATCCCGATGAACAAGGACAAGTATAACTGGCACTATGAATCCGAGCCCGAGCCGCATCTCGGCGGCCGCCGCATGCACACGCCGCGCGGCAAGGTGCTCGGCGGCTCCTCGTCGATCAACGGCATGGTCTATGTGCGCGGCAATCCGATGGATTTCGAGCGCTGGGAGGAAGAGGGCGCGGCCGGCTGGGGCTATCGCCACGTCCTGCCCTATTTCCGGCGCGCCGAGACGCGCGAGGAAGGCGGCGACACCTATCGCGGCGACGAGGGCGCGCTGCACACGCGCTACGGCCCGATGACCAATCCGCTCTACACCGCCTTTCTGGAAGCCGCCGCGCAGGCCGGCTATCCGCTCACCGCGGACATCAACGGCGCGCAGCAGGAAGGCTTTGGCCGGATGGACATGACCGTCCATCGCGGCCGCCGCTGGAGCGCGGCCAATGCCTATCTCAAGCCGGCGATGGGCCGCCCCAACCTGACGGTGGAGACGCATGCGCTCGCCACCCGGATCCTGTTCGAGGGGCGCCGCGCAGTGGGCATCGCCTATCGCCAGCACGGGGCCGAGCACCAGGCGACGGCACGGCGCGAGGTGATCCTTTCGGGCGGGCCGATCAACTCGCCGCAACTGCTCAAGCTCTCGGGCATCGGCCCGGCGGCGGAGCTGCAGGCGCACGGCATCGCCGTGGTGCACGACCTGCCCGGGGTCGGCGAGAATCTGCAGGACCATCTGGAATTCTATTTCCAGAAGGAATGCCTCCAGCCGATCACGCTCTATTCGTCGATGAACCCGCTGGCCAAGCTGGCGATCGGCGCGCGCTGGCTGCTGCGCAAGGACGGCCTGGGCGCGACCAATCATTTCGAAAGCTGCGGCTTCATCCGCAGCCGGCCGGGCATTCCCTATCCCGACATCCAGTTCCATTTCCTCCCGCTCGCCGTCACCTATGACGGAAGCGCGATGGCCAGGAGCCACGGCTTCCAGGCGCATGTCGGGCCGATGCGCTCGAAGAGCCGCGGCAATGTCACGCTCGCCTCGGCCGACGCGGCCGACAAGCCGATCCTCCGCTTCAACTATATGAGCCATCCCGACGACTGGACGGAGATGCGGGCCTGCGTCCGGCTGACGCGCGAGATCTTCGCGCAGGCAGCGCTGGTCCCCTTTGCCGGCCGCGAGATCCAGCCCGGCGAGGACGTGACCAGCGACGCGGCGATCGACGCCTTTGTCCGCGACAAGGTGGAAAGCGCCTATCACCCGTCCTGCACCTGCAAGATCGGCAGCGACAGCGATCCGATGGCGGTGGTCGATGCGGCATTGCGGGTGCGCGGCGTCGCGGGACTGCGGGTGGTGGATTCGTCAGTGATGCCGTCGCTCACGACGGGCAACCTGAACGCGCCGACGATCATGATCGGCGAAAAGGGCGCCGACCATATCCTCGGGCGCCCGCTCGCCTCCGCCTCGAACGCGCCCTTCTACCAGGCAGCGCACTGGGAAACGGCGCAGCGCTGACCGCGCCGCCTCAGGGCTGGAGTGCGACCACCTGCGGCGGGTGATTCCAGCGTTCCAGCACAGCGACCAGATCAGCGAACGCCATGGACAGCGTCGCGGTGTTGCGCAGCGGGTGGATGTTGATCGTGCCGGCCGGATCGAAGGCGGCATCGAGCACCACCGACACCTCGCCCCCGGCATCGTTGATCGCCGCGAGCGGCGTCACCGACCCCGGCGCGACCCCGAGCAGGCGCAGCAGATGCTCGGGCCGGGCGAAGGAGAGCTTCCCCGCCCCGGTCTGCTGGCCGATGAACTTGAGGTCGGCGCGGCGATCGTGCGGCATGGTGACGAGCCAGAAGCGGTCCTTGCCGTTCTTCAGGAACAGGTTCTTGGTATGGGCGCCCGCAATGCGCGCGTGCAGGCCAGCGCTTTCCTCGACGGTGAAGACCGGCTCGTGCTCCTGCACCGCATAGGCGATCCCGGCCGCGTCGAGCTCGGCCCTCAGGCGGGTCTCGTCGGCCATCGTCACTGGCCCAGCTCGGGCTGAGTTACCTGCACCCAGCCGGCATCGGCGGCGAGCGGCGGCGTGAGCCCCGCATCGCGCTCCATCGCCGCGCGCGCGACCCGCTTGCGCTCGAGCTCCGGCGTCGCGCTGCCCTTGCGATCGACCCAGATCCGCACGCCGCCGGTATAATAGAGCATCGGCCAGTCGCTGCGGCTGTCCCCCGCGGCGAGGATCGGGCGGCGGACCGGATCGATATAGGCCTGGATGCCCGCGACCTTGCCCTCGTGCCAGGTGAGCGGCGACCAGAGCGTCGGCGTCAGGATCATCCGGGCGGCGAGCGCCGGCGGATAATCGGCATCGAGATAATGGCCGCTGGCGATCTGCTGGCGCGCGGTGGTGACGCTGCCATTGTCCGGATTGCGCAGCAACTGGGTGACGCCGATCACGTTTTCCGGCGCCACGTCGAAATGATAGATCGGATCGGACACGATATCGCGCACCAGTTCCTCGCCCGACGCGCTGACGACATAGACCCTGACGCCGTGCGCGCGCAGATAGGCCATCAGCTGGCGCTGCGCCGGGAAGATGGCGGGCGCGTATACCGCGCTGCTGACCTGCTTGCCGTCCTTCCGGTAGCGCACCGGAATCGGCGCCTTCGAGGCCATCATCGCATCGACCGCGCGCTTCAATTCGGCGAGCGGACGGCCGGCGAAGACCTGCGCGATCCACGGATAGCAGAGCTTCTCGTCGATATCGCACATCCGCTGATAATAGCCGTACAGGCTTTCGTCCGGCAGCAGCGGGATCGGCCTGAGCGACGGATCGAGCGTCGCCACCGAGAGCACGCCCTTGTTCTCGAGAAAGGGCAGCAGGCCTTCCTCGACATCGTTCTTCCACAAGGTGTTGTCGGCGTCGAAGGTCGCGTAGGAGCCGGGCGGCGCCGTGGCGATCACGCGCTCGATCTGCGCGCGGGCCGCGGCCGGCCAGAGATCGAGATCCTCGGCAGGCGCTGCCGCCGGGAACAGCAGCGCGGCCGCCATGCCGACCAGGCCGGCGATCAGGCGCGCGTTCATGCCGGGACCTCCGTGCCGATCGCCGGATCCGACCTGCTCGGCCGGCCGGTCTCGACATGCCCGGCGAAGCGCCGGCGCCAGCCCGCCGCCTCGACCGCGAGATCGTACCAATGGTCGCTTGCGGCGATCGGCACGCGGATCACGCGCGACGCGCCCGCGGCGAGAGCGACGTCCTGCGCCGCGATGCTGCCATAGGCGAGGGCGCGAAGCGTGACGCGGCCGGGTGCGGCGCCGCGATTGACCAGCCTGACGAGCAGCAGGTCGCCATCGGCGCTGCGCTCGACCGTCGCCGCGATCCCGGCGCCGTCGCCCGCGAATTCGCGCAGGAAGCCGTTCGGGCCGTGCACTGCGATCGCCGTGCCGGGCGCGGCCAGGCCGGGCAGCCGGTCAGTGATCGTCTTGCCCGCGCCGACCGTGTAGAACCAGGGGCCGGCAACGCCGCCTTCGGCATAGACGCTGAAGACCGCCGCCGCCTTGCCCGTGTTGACGAAGGCGAGCGCGAGGCCGGGCGTGCCGTCGGCGACCGCATGGACGTCGAGCGCATAGGGCAGCGCGCGTGCCGGCCGCTGGCCCGCTTCCTGCTTCGGCAGCGCCTGGACCGCGGGCACGACCGGCGCCGGGAGCGTCGCCGAGAAGGTGACGCGCGCGACATAGTCGGCCGTGCCGGGGAAGCCCAGCAATGCCGCGGCATCGGGATCGGCGAAGTCGAACATCGAGGTCAGGTCCCCGGTGATCGCGCGCCGCCAGGGCGAGATATTGGGCTCCATCACGCCGAACCGGCGCTCGAGGAAGCGGATCACCGAGGTATGGTCGAACACTTCCGAATTGACCCAGCCGCCGCGCGTCCAGGGCGAGACGATGAGCAGCGGCACGCGCACGCCCAGCCCGACCGCCTGGCCCTGGTAGCGCTCGCCGCGCGTATCGACCGTGCTGAGCCCCATCGCGCGATCGACCGCCGGCAACGGCGCCGGCATGTGATCGAAGAAGCCGTCATTCTCGTCATAGTTGATGATGAAGGCAGTCTTCGCCCAGACCGCCGGGTTGGCGGTCAGCGCCGCGAGCAGCCGGTCAGTCAGCGATTCGCCGCAGGCCGGCGGCGCCTCGGGATGTTCGGAATATTTGGCCGGCGCCACGATCCAGGAAACCTGCGGCAACCGGCCCGCCGCGACATCCGCCGCAAAGGCGGCCACCAGATGCTGCGCCTCGCTTTCCTTCGCATTGGCCTCGGTCGATCCGGGCACGATCGCGCGGCCCCGCACATGGAGTTCGTCATCTGCCGGAAGCCCGCGGAACGCCTTGAAATAGGCGAGCGAATTGTCCCCGAAATTGTCGAACTCCTGGTAGACGCGCCAGCTGATCCCAGCCTTTTGCAGCCGCTCGGCATAGGTGGTCCAGCCGGCCGCCTTGAAATCCGGCTTGTCGCGCGCGGCGTCGCCCGTCCAGTTGCCGTCATCGGCATTGTCCACCGCCTGCCGGCCTTCGTCGCCGACGGAAAGCCCGCTGGTGCCGGTGAAGAGGAACATCCGGTTGGGGTTGGTCGGCCCGTGGATCGACGCATAATAGCCGTCCCCGATCGTGAAGGCATCGGCCAGCGCGTGATAGAAGGGAATGTCCGCGCGCCGGAAATGGCCCATGGTCAGCGGCGTCTTGTGCCTGATCCAGCTGTCATAGCGGGCCCATTCGGCGGCATTGCCCTTCCAGCTATGATCGAGGCTCTTGATCAGCGGGCCGCTGGTCGTCCGGCTGTCCATCAGGAAGGGCAGCACCTCGCCGGCCCCGTCGGGCGTGGGCTGGTGGAAGACGGTCTTGCCCGAGGCCAGCCGCACCGGGCGCGGATCGCCATAGCCACGCACGCCGTTCAACGTGCCGAAATAATGATCGAACGACCGGTTCTCCTGCATCAGGATCACGACATGCTCGACATCCGCGATCGATCCGGTGCGGCGGTTCGCCGGCAGCGCCAGCGCCCGGCCGATCGAGGCGGGCAGCGCCCCGACCGCGGTCATCCGGGCGATCGACTTCAGAATCTGTCGGCGGTCACGCAGCGGCATGGCGGCTCCTTGATGCTCGGGGACGATGTGGCGCCGATCCGCGTCGCGACGCAACCGCCGACGCCCCGGAACCATGTCGTCGCGACGACACGTCCCCGGCGGCGACTCGATGCCGCGAAAAGCGCTCACGGGACAATGCCGAAACCATTGCGCGCTACATTGAACCACCCATCAATCTTGGCAAGCGATTCGATGCTGCGGCGCGGCGACTGACATAAAAATGTCATCGTCCTTGCATAAAAAAGACGCCAATATCCCCGGAAAACCGGCAAATCTGTTGCCCGCAGGCCACATTTTGAAGCTTCCTTCAATGAACCGGCGGCGACGCGCGAATTCACTTGATTCTGTTGCGCCGCAACAACAGAATTCGCGCGACCGCCGGCGCTCGCCATCGCTCCGGACAATTAGGGGATTAAGTAACATGCGCCTTTCGAAGACTGTGCTGCTTGCCGGCTCCATGCTGAGCGCCATCGTGCTGCCCCAGGCAGCGTTCGCGCAGACCGCACCCGATCCCGCTCCGCAGGCAGATGCCGCCACGACCGAGAATCCGGACATCGTCGTGCTCGGCTTCGGCCAGAGCCGCCAGGTCCAGAGCGTCAGCGCGATCGACTTCGAGCGGATCGTCCCCGGCGCCAGCCCGCTCAAGGCGATCGAGAAGCTCCCGGGCGTGAACTTCCAGTCGGCCGACGCCTTCGGCAACTACGAATGGGCGGTGCGCATCTCGCTGCGCGGCTTCAACCAGAACCAGCTCGGCTTCACGCTCGACGGCATCCCGCTCGGCGACATGAGCTATGGCAACGTCAACGGCCTGCACATCAGCCGCGCGATCATCTCCGAGAATATCGGCAGCACTGAAGTGGCGCAGGGCGCCGGCGCACTCGGCACCGCCTCGACCAGCAACCTCGGCGGCACCATCCAGTTCTACAGCGACAGCCCCAAGGACAAGATGAACGTCACGGGTTCGGGCACCTATGGCTCGGACAATACGTGGCGCGGCTTCGCCCGGGTCGATTCGGGCCTGATCGCCGATACGGTCAAGGGCTATGTCAGCTATGCCTATTACAAGACCGACAAGTGGAAGGGCGTCGGCGAGCAGCGCCAGCAGCAGGTGAACGCGAAGGTCGTGGCCGATCTCGGCAGCCTCGGCGACATCTCGGCCTATTTCGCTTATTCCGATCGCCACGAGAATGATTATCAGGATCTCAGCCTCGACATCATCAAGCGTCGCGGCCTGAACGACGACAATATCAGCGGCGACTATGCGACTGCGGAGAAGCTGGCGCAGGTATATCAGAATCAGGCTGCGCTCGCCGCCTATCAGGCAGCCCATAACGGCTCATCCGTGGGCTTTGCGGCGCCCTATACAGGCGCCGGCTTCACCTTCCCTGCCGGCTTCGGCACGGTGGATGATGCCTATTATGACGCGGCCGGCCTGCGCCGCGACTATCTCGGCGGCGTGACGATGAACGCGCACCTCGCGCCCGGGCTGAGCCTGAAGACGACCGGCTATTATCATGTCAACAAGGGCCAGGGTTCGTGGATCACGCCATATACCCCGACGCCGCTCGGCGCGCCCAATGCAGACGGCACGCCGATCACCAATCCCTCGGCGCTGTCCTACCGCACCACCGAATATGACATGCACCGCGGCGGCCTGCTCTCCGCCCTCACCTATGAGAGCGGGATCAACACCTTCGAGGTCGGCGGCTGGTACGAGAGCAACACCTTCAATGTCGCGCGCCGCTTCTACGGCCTGACGGCGGGCAGCTCCAACCGCGCCGCGATCGATTACCAGAGCAACCCGTTCTACACGCAGTGGGATGGCAAGTACGACACCGAGACGCTGCAATATCATGTCGAGGATACGATCAAGCTGCTCGACGACGATCTCGTCCTGAACGGCGGGTGGAAGGGCCTTCGCGTCATCAACAACGGCCAGCTGCGCGTCGGAACGCTCGCATCCGGGCGGCTCGAGGCGCGCGACTGGTTCCAGCCCCAGGCGAGCGTCCTGTATCACCTCACGCCCACGGCTGAAATCTTCGCCGACTATACCGAGAACATGCGCGCCTTCGTCGCCTCGGGCGGCGCGGCGCCCTATTCGGGCACCCAGATCGCGTTCGATGCGATCAAGAACACGCTGAAGCCGGAAACATCGAAGACGATCGAAGGCGGCGTCCGCTTCCGCAGCGGCGGCCTCCAGGCCTCGGCGGTCGGCTATTATGTCGACTTCTCCAACCGCCTGCTCGTCTTCACCAACGGCTCCGGCATCGTGGGCAACCCGCCCACGCTGAACAACGCCGGCAGCGTCCACACCTATGGCGGCGAGATTTCGGCGAACTACCGGTTCATGCAGGCCTTCTCGCTCTTCGCGAGCTACTCCTACAACGACTCGAAATATCAGAGCGACGTGAAGAACGCGCAGGGCGTCGTCCTGTCCGCGACGGCCGGCAAGACGGTCGTCGACAGCCCGAAGCACATGCTCAAGGGCGAGATCGTGTATGACCAGTACGGCTTCACCGCCCGGATCGGCGCCGATTACATGAGCAAGCGCTACTTCACCTATACCAACGACCAGTCGGTCCCCGGCCGCGTCACCATGGACGCCAGCATCGGCTATCGCTTCACCGGCGACGGCGCGCTGCACGGCTTCTCGATCACGGGCAACGTGACCAACCTGACCGACAAGAAGTATATCGCGACGATCGGCTCGAACGGCTTCACCTCCAGCGGCGACAACCAGACGCTGCTGGCCGGCGCGCCGCGCCAGTTCTTCGTTACGGTGAAGAAGGGCTTCTGATAGGGTCCGGTGGGATGGCCGACGGCCATCCCACCATCGATCGCCCGGATCCGGGATCGCCCTGCGGCGATGCCGGCCCGGGAAGGAGGCCTGCGATGCCAGCCTATTCCATCGACCTGGCCGGCACCCGCCATCATTTTACCGGCCTCGCCAGCGTCCTCGCCGCCGCCAGCCCGGCGCGTTCGGGCGACCAGCTCGCGGGGATCGCCGCCGCCAATGCGGAGGAGCGCGTCGCGGCCCGCTGGCTGCTGGCCGATCTCCCGCTCGCCACCTTCCTCGAAGACCTGCTGATTCCCTATGAGGCCGACGAGGTCTCGCGCCTGATCGTCGATTCCCACGATCGGACCGCCTTCGCCCCGATCGCGCATCTCACGGTCGGCGGCTTTCGCGAATGGCTGCTGGCGGAGACGACCGACGGCGCCGCGATCGCGGCGGTGTCGCGCGGCGTCACGCCCGAAATGGCGGCGGCCGTCTCCAAGCTGATGCGCAACCAGGACCTGGTGTCGGTCGCGCGCCGCATCCGGGTCGTCACCGCCTTTCGCGACACGATCGGCCTGCCCGACCGCCTCTCGGTGCGCCTCCAGCCCAACCATCCGACCGACGACCCCACCGGCATCGCCGCCTCGATCCTCGACGGGCTGCTGCTCGGCGCCGGCGATGCGGTGATCGGGATCAACCCGGCCGGGGACGATGTCGCCCGCGTCGGCACCCTGCTGGCGATGATCGACGAGATCCGCGAGGGGTTCGACATCCCGACGCAGAGCTGCGTGCTGACGCACGTCACCAACACGATCGAACTGGTCGGCCGCGGCGCGCCGGTCGACCTGTGCTTCCAGTCGATCGCCGGCACCGAGGATGCCAATCGCGGCTTCGGCGTCGATCTCGCACTGCTGCGCGAGGCGCAGGACGCGACCCTGGGCCTGGGGCGCGGCACGATCGGCAGCGACGTGATGTATTTCGAGACGGGGCAAGGCTCCTGCCTGTCCTCCGACGCGCATCACGGCGTCGACCAGCAGACCCTCGAATGCCGCGCCTATGCGGTGGCCCGCGCCTTCCGGCCGTTGCTGGTCAATTCAGTGGTCGGGTTCATCGGCCCGGAATATCTCTATGACGGCAAGCAGATCCTCCGCGCCGCGCTCGAGGACCATTTCTGCGGCAAGCTGATGGGCCTGCCGATGGGGCTCGACATCTGCTATACCAATCATGCCGAGGCCGATCAGGACGACATGGACACGATCCTGACCATGCTCGGCGTCGCCGGCGTCAGCTTCGTGATGGGCGTGCCCGGCGCGGACGACATCATGCTCGGCTATCAGTCGACCAGCTTCCATGACGTGCTCTATGCGCGCGCCGTGCTCGGCCTGCGGCCCGCGCCCGAATTCGAGGCCTGGCTGAACCGCGTCGGCCTGGCCGACGCGCGCGGCCGCCTGCTCGACCATGGCCGACCCCTGCTGGCCAGCCAGCCGGTCGCGGCGCTGGCGGCATTGCATGGCTGAGCCCCCCGCCCCCGCCGATCTCCCGTCGCGGCTGCGCGCCGCCACGACCGCCCGGGTCGGGCTGGGGCGAATCGGCACCGCGCTGCCGACCCGCGCGTCGCTCGAGTTCCAGCTGGCGCATGCCCGCGCGCGCGACGCGGTGCAGGCCGGGCTGCCGCCGGGCGCGCTCGGGGAGACGATCGCCGGCCTGCCGGTGATCGAGGTATCGAGCCGGGCCGAGGGCCGGTCGCACTATCTGCAGCGGCCCGATCTCGGGCGCCGGCTCGATCCCGGGGACCTTGCGGCGCTGCCTTCCGGCGATCCCGATCTCGCGATCGTCATCGCGGACGGCCTGTCGGCGACCGCCGTGGCCACCCATGCCGTCCCGCTCGTCGAGGCGCTGGTCGCGCGGCTGCCCGGCTGGCGGATGGCGCCCGTCGTGGTCGCGCATCAGGGCCGGGTCGCGCTGGGCGACGAGATCGGCGCGGCGCTCGGCGCGACGCTGCTGGTGATGCTGATCGGCGAACGCCCCGGCCTGAGCGCGGCGGACAGCCTCGGCGCCTATCTCACCTGGGCGCCGCGGCCGGGGCTGCGCGACAGCGCGCGCAACTGCATCTCGAACATCCGCCCCCCGCACGGCCTCGACTATGCCGACGCCGCCGACCAGATCGCCGCACTCCTCCAGGCGGCGCGCGCCGCCGGACGGACCGGCGTGCTGCTGAAGACGGCACCGGCGTCGCTGCCGGCAGCGGACTGACGGCCCGTCGCCGCGGCAGGCCGGCCGCGGGGAGCCAGACCCGATCGCCTGCCCGACGCGGCGCGCCGCCTGCCCCCGCCGCGACCGGGCCAGCCCGAAGCCGCCGCTATCTCGCCATGCCGAAGCCAGCGGCTTTCAGCCTGTTGCCGGCGCAATAGGCCATGACGACCGAGGCCCAGCCCAGGGCGCCGGACCCGCCGATCAGGTCCGCAGCAACGCCGGCAGCCACCACCAGCAGGCCCAGGCCGCAAGCCTCGACGATCCTTCCCGAGGGTATCTGGAAATCCGGCACCGTCCTGCCCGTGGCATAAGCGCCGAGCGCCATGGCGATAGCGGTGGCGGCCACGACCGCACCGGGCGCTCGAAGGACGGCAACGATGGCGAGGAACGCATAGGCCGCGCCCATCATGGCCTGCAATGAACGCACACTGACAAGCTGGGGCATAGCGACGTGCCTCCGGGTGCAGCGCCTCCCGATGGCCCGCACGCGCAACCTATGGGGGCCCGCAGGCGATCGCAACGGACATCTCCGCGCCTCGATCGGGTCGGCTTCTCCTGGTTGGGGCAGCGTGCCGCTCGGGCGCGTGGCGAGTAAGCGGGTGCACAGGGCCCCTTTCCCGCGCCGGGTGATGCCGCGCTGCCGAGAAGAGGCGTGCCGCCGATATTGGAGCCAGGCCCGGCATCTGGTATCGCCATTTCCACCGAGCCGGGAGCCCGAGACCATGACCGACATCCGCAGGTTGTTGCCGATCATCGCGCTGTGCGCGGCAGTGATGCCCGTCCCGCTGGCCGCCGAGCAGCCCGGCCGCATCACCGGCGTCGGCGGCATCTTCTTCAGGAGCAAGGACCCCAAGGCCTTGATGGCATGGTATCGCGATGTGCTGGGGATCAAGCTCGAAGCATGGGGCGGCGCGGCGATGGCCTATGACGCGCCCGGGCACCCGCCCGCCGTGATCGTCAACGCGTTCGGCCAGGCGACCCGCTATATGGATCCTTCGCAGCGCGAGTTCATGCTCAACTTCGCAGTCGATGACCTGTCCGCGTTCCTCGATCGCCTGAAGGCAAAGGGCGTCACGGTGCTCAAGCGCGACGACAGCGATCCGAGCGGCAAGTTCGCCTGGATCGTCGATCCCGACGGCACCAAGATCGAGCTATGGGAACCAAAGGCGGAGCCGGCAGCGAAATAGTTGCGCCGCAGCTGCACATTGGGGTGCATCCATCCGCGGACAGGGATTATCCCACCCATCACATGCTTTCGAACAGCGAACTTTCTCGCCCGCTGATGCGGAAAAGGGCGGCAGGAAGGAAGTTCAGATGCCGACCAGGCGACTCCCGGAAAAGCCCGATCTCGATCACCTGAAAGCGCAGGCCCGCGCCCTGCTCGCTGCGGCGTCCCGCGGCGATGCGCGCGCCTGCCAGAGAGTGCGCGAATTCCACCCGCGATTTGCGGACGCGACGGACGAGGATATCGCCAATGGCAACATGACCTGGAGCGACGGCCTGTTCCTGATGGCGCGCGAATATGGCTATGCGAGTTGGCCGCGGCTCAAGGCACGGATCGGATCGGACGGGCCGGCCGATGCACCGGCCGCGTTCACGGACCGGATCGAGGACCCGATCCTGCGACAGGCGGTCCAGGCCGTCGACGACGGCGACATGACCACGCTGCGTGCACTCCTGGACGCCTGTCCCGATCTCGTTTCACGGCGCGCGCGCTTCGAAGGGGAGAATTATTTCCGTGCGCCCGCTCTGCTGGCGTTCGTCGCGGAGAACCCGGTGCGCAATGACAGCTTGCCCCCGAACATCGTCGCGATAACGCGCCTGCTTCTGGAGCGGGGGGCCGCATCGAACCGCGCCGATGTCCAAGAGACGCTGCACCTCGTCGCCTCCGGACGCGTGGCTCGCGAAGCCGGCGCGCAGCCTGCCTTGCTTGCGCTGCTGGTCGCGTTCGGCGCCACGCCCGATACCGCCATGGATGCAGCGCTCACGCATGGCGAATTTGCGGCAGCGCAGACCCTGCTCCGGCTCGGCGCGCCACTGTCGCTGCCCGTCGCCGCGGCGCTTGGCGACATGCCGCACGCCAGTCGCCTGCTGCCCGGGGCGAGCGCCGGCGAACGTCGCCTCGCCCTGGCCCTCGCCGCGCAGCATGGCAGGGCGGATATTCTCCGGCTGCTTCTGGAAGCCGGCGAGGATCCCAACCGGTACAATCCGCCCGGCTCGCACGCGCATTCGACACCGCTGCATCAGGCGGCGTTGAACGGCCATGAGGACGCGCTTGCCGCCCTGATCGAGCACGGCGCGCGCACGGATCTCAGGGACACGCTATGGAACGGCACGGCGCTGGACTGGGCGCGTCATGGAGGACAGGAGGCGATCGCCGCCCTGCTTGCAACGAGGCCTGGCTGAGGCGCCGCCGGGAATGGACGCCCGACACCGGGTCGGCTGCCGCCCGACCGCTTTCAGCCGGGTCGCGTTCATCGATGGTACCGGAACGGCGAAGTCTAGTGGACTGCGGTCTGTCTGCTTTTCCGTGATGCTGGCCTAAACCAGATCGCCCGAATAAGGGATATTGGATGCGACCTGCCCTCAAACTCATCGGTTTTGGTATTTTGATGATGGCCGGTTGTGCACCCGTGCCCGCGCCGCCGGAACGTCCTGCGCTTGCATTGTTGCTTACCGAGACCAAGTTCCTGCCGCGCGATGACTATACAGGTGCCGACACGCCAGAGGACCTGAAGCCGCTGCAAGAGGCCGTAAATAAGGCCATCGACGATATACGCGCGATGCCCGAGCCCTTGGACGAGGTGGCAGTGCGCGGTCGGCTTTCCAGACTCCTAAAAGACACGGATTTATTCGCGACGGAAGATCGCGATGAGGTTGGGCGCTATGCGATCCGCACTTGGCGTGCGGCCGGGTTTAAGGATGAGAGCGGCCTCTTCCGCGTAGCTGATGACAGGGTGCTCAATCTGCGGTGGCTATGACTGCCTCTGGGGCGATTTCCGTCCGACCGCTTTTCCGCTTGATAGCCGCCGGTCGGTTTTCACGCGATATGCCCGAGATGGTGGGCCCGTGATCGGCTGGGAGTGATGGTTTGCGGTCAAGCTGGTTTCGGCTTCGATAAGGCGAAAAGCAGCCATCCCATTAGGCCCGCAAAGACTCCGAGGGTGCCGCCAAAGACATATGCGCTGACCGCGTGGTTCGGTGTAAAGAACCCGCCAGTCATGTAGCCCAGGATGCCGGCTGTGCTCGTACCGGCACTATAGATCGCCGCGACCTTGCCGTGTGACCCCGCCGGCGCTTCCTGCTGCAGCATCGTGCGCACCGCGACATTGTGAAGGCTGTTCGCTGCCCCACCGACGGCGAATGCCGTGCCGACCAGCACCAATCCGAGCGGCATGGCCAGTCCTGCGACGCCAATCGCCAACATCGTCCCGCCCATCACGACCGCCGAAGCGAACGCTACGGGCGCCGGACGTGGCATCGCAAGCGTGCCCGACCAAGTGGCGCCCGCCATCATCCCGCCCGCCCAGCACGCCGTTAGAAGTCCGAACGCGATCGGACCCGCCGCGAGAGACACGGTGACCAGGAACACGAACGCGACGTCCGCGATGGCGGTTGCATAGACCTCCAGCGTCAGACACCCGATCATGACCGTGATTCTTCGATCGCTCAGCACGGGCAGATACTCGGACAACAGCGTTCGATCCCCGGTATCCTCCTCCGCCTCGACCGGACGGCGAAGGCCGCTTGCCTGCATCACTACCGCGAGGAGCGCGAAGCTCGCCGCGTCGATCAGCAGCGCATTGGTGGTTCCGCCCCACGCCACCAGCGCGCCGCCGGCGATCGGTCCCGCCAGCATCCCAAAGCTGCGAACGAACTCCAGCACTGCATTTGCTCGCGGCAGCGTCATGCCCAGCCCCGCTGCCAGAACGGGGATGAGAGCAAAGCTCGCCGTGCCGCTGATCGCAAACAACACGCTGAGGATGCTGGCGGCGCCGATAGTGGAAGAAAGATCAGGATGCCAGGCCATCCACGCGATGATGGTGGCTTGGGCGAGCGCCGTCATGGCCAGCAGCTTGCCCGCGTCACGGCGATCAACGAGCCGGCCTATGAATGGGATCGCCAGCAGCCCGGGTACCAACTGGGCGATGAGCAGCATCGGCACGGCGAAGTGTGTTTGATCACCGGCCGTTCGGAACATGAGCGTAATCAGCGAGATTTCGTCGCCGATAGTCGAAAGCGCAAGGGTGGCGAGCAGCAGCCATTCCCAACCCTTCCTCATCCGCACAGCTACCATATCGCCCCCCAAGCGCTCGTCTGCGAAATGATGATGGCCGGGGGCAACATAAATAGCGAGCTAGCTGGGATGCACGGCAGCTTTCAGGGATCACCTCACGCTGCGAGAGCGGCGCTTTGTGGGGCGCTTCCGGTCCGGCAGCTTTTCTTCCCGCTCCCGGCCAGTCGGCGCCTACGCAATATGCTCGCATCGCGATCGTCCAAAAGGAAAGCGCGGGTTTCGCGGCGCTCTTTCCCGGTCAGGTACGAAGGCCCCACATCGCAGCGCGATCGCGCGCGAGCTGCATCATGAACGCCTCCAGATCGACAAGGCGGCGGTCGATCTCGGCGGCGGAAACCCCATTCCAGACGGAATGGGCATAGCATGCGCGCGCTGATTTCAGGTCATCGCCGGCCTGGAAGCGCTCGGTGATGTACAGCGTCTCGAGCAGGTCCGTCGGCCGTTCGCGCGCGCTCGTCTTGAGCGCACCATATTTCACGAGATATTCGGTCATGATGCCGTCGTTGGATGTGCTGACCATCGCCGTCCCCCTTGCCGCCCGGACATGGGTAGCGGAACGGGGCTGATCCAGAAGCAGCTGCCGATTTATCCGCGGCCGTCGGTCGGGAAAGGCTGGCCCGGAACACCTGCCCCGCTCCAGCCGCCCGATCCCGCTGTTCTTCGATAACAGCGAATCACAAAAATCGGTGCCGAAGCCAGCCGCCCTAACGGAGGTCGCCCGCGGCCAGGTCGAGCGCGTCCCACAGATAGGATGCGAAGGAGCGCCAGACCTCGAGATGAAAGGCCTGCGCACTGGTCCGCCACAGGATGATCTCGACGCCTTCGTACACGGTGCGCGTCACCTTTCCCGGCGGGAAGTGCCGGGCGAGATCGAGCGCGCAGCCGGTCTGCACCAGCGCTTCCGCCTTCGGCCCCTCCACCGTGAGCCCGATATTGCGATGGCCGATATCCGTCAGCGCGTGGACCCCGGCGATGGCAGGCGCGACCGCGCCGTCAGGCAGGAGCAGCAGCCATTCGTCGGGGCCGACGCACAGCGCGGTGCCGCCGCCATAGGGGGCGCTCGTTAGCACCCGGGACGGCAGCCCCTCCGGCGCGCGCGCGCGCAGGCTGTAGCGCGCCAGCGGCGCGGCACGCGACAGCGTCACCCCGCCATGCTGCACCGGCCCGGCCGGTACCGGATGCGCGAGAACCAGTCCCTCAGTCACGCAGGCGCTCTCCCTCGCGGTCGTAGAACACGCTGTCGGCCACCGTCACCCGATGCACGGCGCCCGGCATCGGCACGTACAGCGTTTCCCCGATCCGCCTGCGCCCATCGGCCACCACCGCCAGTGCGATCGAGCGGCCGAGCGCCTCGCTCCAATAGGACGAGGTGACATGGCCGATCATCGGCACCGGCATCGGCGCGGCGGGATTGGGCACGACCTGCGCGCCCTCTTCCAGTACCAGCCCCGGATCCTCGGTCAGCAGGCCGACGAACTGCTTGCGGCCGGGCGCGACGATATCGGGGCGCGCGAGCGAGCGGCGGCCGACGAAATCGGGCTTCTTCCTGCCCACCGCCCAGCCGAGCCCGGCATCGTCCGGCGTCAGCGTCCCGTCGGTGTCCTGGCCGACGATGATATAGCCCTTCTCGGCGCGCAGCACGTGCATCGTCTCAGTGCCATAGGGCACGATGCCGTGCTTTTCGCCCTCGCGGTACAGCGCCTCCCACACGGCGCGGCCATGGCCCGCGGGCACATTCACCTCGAAGCCGAGTTCGCCGGTGAAGCTGACGCGGAACAGCCGCGTCGGCACGCCGCAGATCGTGCCCTCGGCGACGCTCATATGCGGCAGCGCCGCGGGCGAGAGATCGATCCCCGCGACGAAGGGCGCGATCACGTCGCGCGCGCGCGGGCCCTGCAGCGCGATCACGGCATATTGCTCGGTGGTCGAGGTGAGCCAGACGTCGAGATCGGGCCATTCGGTCTGGAGATAATCCTCCATCATGTTGAGCACGCGGGCCGCGCCGCCCGTCGTCGTGGTCACATGGAAGCGATCGTCCGCCATGCGCGCGGCGACGCCGTCGTCCATGATGAAGCCGTCTTCCTTCAGCAGCAGCCCATAGCGGCAGCGCCCGGGCGCCAGCGACTTCCACGGGTTGGTATACATGCGGTTGAGGAACTCGGCGGCATCGGGGCCGACCACCTCGATCTTGCCGAGCGTGGACGCATCGAAGATGCCGACCCCGGCGCGCACACCGCGGCATTCGCGCGCGACCGCTGCGTGCATGTCCTCGCCGGCCCGCGGGAAATAACGCGCGCGGCGCCACTGCGCGACATTCTCGAACACCGCACCCTGCGCTTCCGCCCAGCCGTCGATCGCGGTCTTGCGGACCGGCTGGAACAGCGCGTCCTTGGCCATGCCGGCGAGCGCGCCGAAGGTGGTGGGCGTATAGGGCGGGCGGAAGGTGGTCAGCCCGACCTGCGGCGCGCTGCGGCCGAGCGCGCCGGCGGCGACCTGCAGCCCGTTGAGGTTGCTGGTCTTGCCCTGGTCGGTCGCCATGCCGTTGGTGGTGTAGCGCTTGATATGCTCGACCGAGCGGAACCCCTCGCGCACCGCGAGGCGGATGTCGCGCGCGGTGACGTCGTTCTGGTAATCGACAAAGGCCTTGAAGCTGGTCGGATCGCGCGGGCTCGGCAGCGCCTCGACGCTGATGCCGGCGCCGGCGATCGCGCCCGCGCAACTGCCGGTGCAGGTCACCAGGTCGACCGCCCCATCGGGCACGAACGCGCCGAGATCCTCGCGCCAGGCAAGCGCGCCCTTGCCGTGCGACCAGAGATGCACCGTCGGCGTCCACCCGCCCGCCATCAGCAGGGTGTCGCAGGCGATCGTCCGCCCGGCCCCGCCGGCGACCGGCGACACGGTGATGGCGGCGATCCGCTTCGCGCCGCTGGTGCCGGTGACGACCTGGCCGGCGAGCAGCTCGATCCCGAGCGTGCGGGCCCGTGCCGCCAGCGCCGGATCGACCGCCTCGCGCAGGTCGACGATCGCCGCCACCGCGATGCCCGCTTCCGCGAGATCGAAGGCAGCCGCATAGCCGCTGTCATGCGTCGCCATCAGCGCGACCTGGCGACCGACCGCGACACCGTAGCGATTGAGATAGGTGCGCGCAGCGCTCGCCAGCATGATGCCGGGGCGGTCATTGTCGGCGAACACCAGCGGCCGCTCGATCGCGCCGGTCGCGAGCACGATCCGCCCGGCGCGAATACGGTGCAGCCGCTCGCGCGGGCCGGCGACCTTCCCGGGCGGCAGGTGGTCCGCCAGCCGCTCGACCGCGCCGACGAAGCCGTCATGGTAAAGGCCGATCGCCGTGGTGCGCGGCAGGCAGACCAGGTCCGGCGCCGCCCGGAGGCGCGCCGCGGCGTCCGCCAGCCACGGCCAGCGGGCGGGGTCCGACAGCAGCTTGCCGCCGAACTCGGCCTGCTCGTCGAGCAGCATCACCCGCTCGCCCTTGCCGAGCGCGGCGAGCGCCGCCTCGATCCCGGCGCGGCCGGCGCCGACCACCAGCAGGTCGACGAAATCATGCGTCGCGGCATAGCGGTCCGCATCGATCGCGTCGGGCGCCGAGCCCAGCCCGGCCATGCGCCGGATCGCCGGCTCGTACAGCTTCTCCCAGAAGGAGCGCGGCCACATGAAGGTCTTGTTGTAGAAGCCCGCCGGGAACAGCGGCGAGAAGACATTGTTGATCGCGCCGAGATCGAAACCGAGCGACGGCCAGCGATTCTGGCTTTGCGCGGCCAGGCCGTCATGCAGCTCGATCGTCGTCGCGCGCAGGTTGGGCGTGTAGCGGCCGGGCCCGCGATCGACCCCGACCAGCGCGTTGGGCTCCTCCACGCCGGCGCCGAGGATGCCGCGCGGCCGATGATATTTGAACGACCGGCCGACCAGATGCACGCCATTGGCAAGCAGGGCCGAGGCGAGCGTGTCGCCCGCCACCGCGGTCATCGGCTTGCCGTCGAAGGTGAAGCGCAGGCCGCGCGCGGGATCGATCCTGCCCCGGCCGGGAACGCGAAACCCGCTCACGCGCCTGCTCCGGCGTCACCCGGGCGCGGCAGGCCGGCCTTGTAGGTCGTCTCGAAGCGGTCGCTCACCGTATCGCGCACCGCGTTGAAGAAGCGGCCGCAGCCATGCACATGGCGCCAGCGCTCGAAATGCCGGCCGCGCGCATTGGTCCGCTGGAACAGGAAGCTCTCCCATGCGGCATCGTCCAGCGTGTCTGGCTGCACCGGCCGGGCGATATGCGCCTCGCCGGCATAGCCGAACTCGATCTCGGGCCGGGCTTCCTCGCAATAGGGGCAATGGATCAACAGCATCTCAGTGCGCCACCGCGGCAGCGGCCGCCTCGTCGATCAGCTGGCCGGAACGGAAGCGATCGAGGTTGAAGGGGGCGTTGATCGGGTGGGGCTCGTCCTTCGCGATCGTCCAGGCGAGCAGGTCGGCCGCGCCGGGCGTCGCCTTGAAGCCGCCCGTGCCCCAGCCGCAATTGACGTAGAGGCCCTTGACCGGCGTCTTGCCCAGGATCGGCGAGCGATCGGGCGTCACGTCGACGATCCCGCCCCAGTTGCGCAGCATCTGCATGCGGCGGACGACCGGGAAGATCTCGCAGATCGCCGCCAGCGTATGCTCGACGATGTGCAGCGCGCCGCGCTGCGAATAGCTGACATAGGCATCGGTGCCCGCGCCGATCACGAGCTCGCCCTTGTCCGACTGGCTCATATAGGCGTGCACCGTGTTGGACATGACGACGCAGGGGAAAAAGGGCTTCACCGGCTCGGACACCAAAGCCTGGAGTGGGAAGCTTTCGAGCGGGAAGCGCAGCCCCGCCATTTCCATCACCACGGAGGTGTTGCCGGCGGCGGACACCCCGACCTTCCTGGTGGCGATGAAGCCGCGCTCGGTCTCCACCCCCTCGACCGCGCCATCGGCACCGCGGCGGATGCCGGTGACGGCGCAATTCTGGATGATGTCGACGCCGAGCGCCGACGCGGCCCGCGCATAGCCCCAGGCGACCGAATCGTGCCGCGCCGTCCCGCCGCGCCGCTGCAGCGCCGCGCCGAGCACCGGGTGGCGCGCGTTCGGATCGATCGAGAGCGGCGGGCAATAGGCCTGCGCCTCTTCCGGCGTGAGCCATTCATTGTCGATGCCGTTCAGGCGGTTCGAATGGATGTGCCGCTTGAAGCTCTGCACGTCATGCACATTGTGCGCGAGCATCAGCACGCCGCGCTTCGAATACATGACGTTGTAGTTGAGCTCGGCCGACAGCCCATCCCACAGCTTCACCGCATGATCGTAGAGATGCGCGCTTTCGTCATAGAGATAGTTGGAGCGGATGATCGTGGTGTTTCGCCCGGTATTGCCACCGCCCAGCCAGCCCTTCTCGATCACCGCGACATTGGTGATGCCGTGCTTCTTCGCGAGATAATAGGCGGCGCCCAGGCCGTGCCCGCCCGCGCCGACGATCACTGCGTCATAGGCCGGCTTGGGCGCCGCATCGGGAAACTGAACCGGCCAGGTCTTGTGATGGCCGATCGCCTTGGCGACCAGGGTAGCGATATTGTACCGGATCACGCGCCTGATGCCTCCAGCGCGGATCGCGCGCGGTCGACATAGAAGCTCTTGAAATTGCCCACCAGCTTCTCTTCGCTCGAATAGGGCCCCTGGCGATAGCCGTCGGTCGCGATCCCCTGCTGGTTGATCGCGCAGAGATGGCTGTCCTGGCGATTGGTCGCGCGCCACACTGCGGCGAGGTTGGCCGGATCATAGTCCACGCCTTCCTCGGCATCCTCGCGCACCAGCCAGCTGGTCCGCAGCAGCGTCTTGTCGGGCGCGAGCGGGGTCAGCGAGAAGGTGACGACATGGTCGCAGCAGAAATGGTGCCAGCTATTGGGCTGGGTCCAGATCGAGAGGCTCGACGTGTTCGGCTCGGTGAACGGGCCGAGCAGCTTCGTGCAGGCGACCTTGCCGTCCATCGTCTGGCTCACCGAGCCATTGGCGAGCGGCAGCCGCGCGACCCGGTGCCACCAGTCGCCGGGGAATTCGATCAGGTCGTGATAGATGCCGAGGCGCTTCCACTCCTCGCGCTCCGCCGCGATCCGCGCCTGCGAGGCGATGTCGTCGGCATCGAGGATCGCATCCTCGGGCAATCCCTTGCCGAAGCCGCTCGAGCCGAGGCACGACAGCAGTTCGGGATGATTGCCGTCGCAATGATAGCATTCGCGATTATTCTCCATCACGAGCTTCCAGTTGGCGTCCTCGACCAGGTCTTCCTGGACCGCCACCTTGCAATGCTCGAGATCGTACATGCCGATCTGCGCCGCGATATCGGCCTTGGCCCGGTCGATCGGCGGCGGATCGTCGCTGAGGCACAGGAAGATCAGGCCGCCGACATTCTCCACCGCGACCGGCATCAGGCCGAACTCGGCCTTGTCGAAGCCCTCGGGCATGTCGCGCGCGGCGAGGAGCCGGCCGTCCAGCCCATAGGTCCACATATGATAGGGGCACATCAGCCGCGCCGCGCTGCCCGACTGCGCCGCGCAGATCCGCGCCCCGCGATGGCGGCAGCTGTTGTAGAAGGCGCGCACTTCCCCGTCGCGGCCGCGCACGATGATGATCGAGTTGTTGGCCAGCTCGAACAGGTAGAAGTCGCCCGGCTTCTTCACATGCGCCACGGTGCAGGCATAGAGCCACACCGATTTCAGCATCACCTGCGTGTCGAACTCGAAAGCCTCGCGCCCGATGTAAAGCTGCTGCGGCAGGGTGTAGCCGGGGCGATCCTGGTCGAGCAGCGCGGCGATATTGTCGTAGCCGGACATGAGACTAGCTCCTGAGCCGATCATTTTCGGGGTCGAAGGGTGAATCCTCGATCACGGTCGCACGGTGGCGGTCGCCGAGGATGACGATTTCCAGTTCCCTGCCCGGGGCGGCAAAGTCGGGCCGGACCATCGCGAGCGCGAGCGACTTGCCGATACGCCACCCATAGCCGCCCGAGGTCGCCCGGCCGACCAGCTCGTCACCGGCAAAGATCGGCTCCGCCCCGCGCGCGTCGGCATCGGTGACGCCATGCACCTCGAGCGTGACGAGCGTGTTGCCCTCCCCGCCCTCATGCCACGCCAGCAGCGCGTCGCGGCCGAAAAAGCCGGGCTTCTTGGCGCCGATGAAGCGCGCAAGACCGCTTTCATACGCCGAATATTCGACCGACAGCTCGCGCGGGATCAGCTTGTAGCCCTTTTCCAGCCGCATCGAATCCATCGCGCGGATCCCGAACGGCTTGAGGTCGTCGCCGCCCGCCTCGAACAGCAGGTCGAAGATATAGTTCTGCATCTCGATCGGGTGGTGGATCTCCCAGCCGAGCTCGCCCACGAAATTGACCCGCAGCGCCTCGACCGGGGCAACGCCGATGCTGATCGTCTTGCCGGTGAGCCAGGGGAAGGCGGCGGTCGACAGATCAGTGTCGGTCAGCTTCGCCAGGATCTCGCGCGACTTCGGTCCGGCCAGCACCAGCACGCCCATCGCCGTGGTCAGCCGTTCGAAACTGACCGTGCCGTCATGCGGCATGGCCTTCTTCAGATAGTCATGGTCGTGCTTCTCATAGGCACCGGCCGAGACGAGATAATAACGCTGCGGCCCCTGCTTGTAGACGGTGAACTCGCTGCGTACCCCGCCGCGCGCGGTGAGCAGGTAGGACAGGGTCACGCGCCCGATCTTCTTCGGCACGGCATTGGTCAGCAGCCCGTCGAGCCAGGCTTCGGCGCCCGGGCCGGAGATCTCGCACTTGGCGAAGGCGCTCATGTCGAGCAGCCCGGCCTTGTCGGTGACGTGCCGGCACTCGGCACCGACATGCTCGAAATAGTTGGAACGACGGAACGACCACTGCTCGCGGACCGGCGCATCGCCCTCCGGCTCGGGATAGTTGCGATTGAGGATCACGTCGGGCCGCGCCAGATCCTCCTCACTCAGCCGGTAGCCCGGCGGCGCGAACCAGTTGGGCCGCTCCCAGCCATAGACCGTGCCGAACACCGCGCCCTTCGCCTTCATCCGGTCGTAGCAGGGCGTGCGGCGCAGGCCCCGCGCGCCCTCGCGCTCCTCGTCGGGATAATGCACCGTGAAGACCTTGGCATAGGCCTCCTCGTTCTTCGTGGTGAGATAGCCCTTGCCGGCATAGTCGCCGAAGCGGCGCGGATCGACGCCCATCATGTCGATCGTCGGCTCGCCATCGACGATCCAGTGGGCGAGCTGCCAGCCGGCTCCGCCGGCAGCGGTGATGCCGAAGCTGTGCCCCTCGTTCAGCCAGAAGTTCTTCAGCCCCGCCGCCGGGCCGACGATCGGGCTCCCGTCCGGCGTATAGGCGATGGCGCCATTGTAGACGCGCTTGATCCCGACCTCGCCGAACGCGGGAACGCGCGCGATCGCGGCCATGATATGCGGCTCGAGCCGCTCCAGGTCCTCGGGGAACAGCTCATATTCGGATTCGGCCGAGGGGCCGTCCGGATAGCAGACCGGCGCGCCGACCTCGTACGGACCAAGCAGCAGGCCGCCGGCTTCCTCGCGCATATAATAGCTGGCGTCGGATTCGCGCAGCACGCCCATTTCCGGCAGGCCGGCGCGCTTGCGCTCCATGATCGCGGGATGCTGCTCGGTGACGAGATATTGATGCTCGACCGGGATGACCGGGACGTCGAGCCCGACCATCGCCCCCGTCTTGCGCGCGAAATTGCCGCTGGCCGAGACGACATGCTCGCACAGGATGTCGCCCTGGTCGGTCGAGACCAGCCACTCGCCGCCCGGCTGCCGGGTGATCCCCGTCACCGTCGTGTTGCGGTTGATCTCGGCGCCCATCTGCCGGGCACCCCGCGCCAGCGCCTGGGTGAGGTCGGCGGGCTGGATATAGCCGTCCGCCGGGTGGCGGATCGCCGCGATCACGCCGTCCATCTCCGCGAGCGGCCAGAATTCCTTGACCTGCCCGGGGGTGAGCATGTCGACCTCGACGCCGATCGTGCGCGCGACGCCGGCATAATATTTATACTCGTCGAGCCGGTCCTGCGTGCAGGCGAGGCGGATGTTCGAGACGTTGGAGAAGCCGACGTTCAGCCCGGTCTCGGCCTCCAGCGTCGGATAGAAGCCCACCGAATATTGGTGCATCTTGCCGACGGAATAGCTGAGGTTGAACAGCGGCAGCAGCCCGGCGGCGTGCCAGGTCGATCCCGAGGTCAGTTCCTTGCGCTCGACCAGCACGACATCCGACCAGCCGAGCTTCGCCAGATGATAGAGCGTCGATACGCCGACGACACCACCACCGATCACCACCACACGAGCATGCGTCTTCAAGGCGATTATATCCGATAGCTGGGGGAATGCGCGCATTCCGGTCGTTGGGGCCTTCGCCCCTTTTCGGGGGAGGCGGCCTGATATGCGAGATTAGTGTTGCTTATCGTACCTAGCGGAAAACGATCGCGCGCTCGCCATTGAGCAGCACGCGGTGCTCCAGATGCGCCTGGACCGCGCGGCCCAGCACGCGACTCTCGGTATCCTGGCCCTGGCTGATCAGGTCGTCGACGCTGTCCGCATGATCGACGATCGACACGTCCTGCGCGATGATCGGCCCCTCATCGAGATCGGGCGTGACATAATGCGCGGTCGCGCCGACCATCTTCACGCCGCGCGCATAGGCGCGGTGATAGGGGTTGGCGCCCTTGAAGCCAGGCAGGAAGCTGTGGTGGATATTGATCACCCGCCCGTCCAGTCGCCGGCACAGGGCGTCGGACAGCACCTGCATGTAGCGCGCGAGAATGACCAGATCGACCTGCTGCGCATCGATCAGGCCGAGCAACGCCGCCTCCTGCTCGGCCTTGGAGTCGGCGGTGATCGGCAGGTGATGGAAGGGGATACCCTCATGCTCCACCCGCCGCTGCCACGTCATGTGGTTCGAGACGACGCTGGTGATCGTCATCGGCAGGCGGCCGGTGGCAGTGCGATAGAGCAGGTCGTTCAGGCAATGCCCGCCCTTCGACACCATGATCATCGCGCGGAGCGGCACGGCCAGATCGTGCAGCTTCCAGTCGAGCCGCCACGCGGTCGCGACCGGCGCGAAGGCCTCGCTGAAACTCTCCGCCGTGAGCCGGGGCGGCCCGGAAAACTTGATGCGCATGAAGAAGCGCCCCGTCGGCGCATCGCCATATTGCGCATTCTCGATGATGTTGCAGTCCTGCGAGGCAAGCGAATTGGCCACCGCGGCAACGATGCCCTTGCGGTCCTCGCATGCGAACAGCAGCACGAACTGGTGATCTTGATCGGTCATCGGCGAACTCCCCACCGCAGGGCGTAGCCAACCCGTGTCGCACTGCAATCGACCGCGGCCTCGATTAGCGTCTCTTATCGCCGGATGAAGCATGGTCGATCCGGCGATGGCCAAAGCCGATCGCTTTGCGTAGCATCGCCCGCGTAACGACCAGCGCCCGGGCAACGGGTGGGGGGACAGGCGGAAGGATGCCGGGCTTTGTCGCGCAAGGACCTATCGACCACCATGAAGCTTCCGCCCGGCTACGAGCTCAATTCGATCGAGGTCTTCGTGCTGACCGCCGAACTGGGCGGCATGACGCAGACCGCGCGGCATCTCGGCATGACCCAGTCAGCGGTGTCGCAAACCATCTCGAAACTGGAACTGGCGCTTGGGGTCCGCCTGTTCGATCGGGCGATGCGGCCGCTCGCCCTGACCCCCAGCGGCAAGCTGCTGCTGCGCGAAGGCGCGCAGCTGATCGCCTCCGCGCGGGGCCTGGCGCGCGAAGTGCGCGAGGGCAGCGAGCGCGCGGCCGATTGCGTGACGATCGCAATGGCGGAAAGCATCGCCAACCACCTTACCGCGCCGCTGCTGAAGGGGATCGGCGAGCGCGCGCTGCAATGGAAATTGCGCTCCGGCATCTCGCTGCTCCAGCATCACGACTTCCTCGCCCGCAAGCTCGACATGCTGATCACGGGCAGCAGCCGGCTGGAGGAGATGGAGGAGGTCGAGCATTTCCCGATCATGACCGAGGATTTCATCCTGATCGCGCCGGCCGAACATGACGGGCCGCTCGATCCGATCGAGGCGCTCGCGAACACCCCGTTCATCCGCTATTCGCTGCTCTCCGCGATGGGGCAGCGGATCGAGCGCCAGGTGACCCGGCTGCGCCTCAAGCTGCCCAACACGGTCGAGGTGGATTCGACGATGCAACAGCTGTCCGCGGTCGCCGCGGGCGTGGGCTGGAGCATCACCACGCCGCTCTGCCTGGCGAGCCAGATGGAATTGCTGCCCGCGCTGAAGGTGGCGCCGATGCCACGCGCGCAATTCTGCCGCCACGTCCAGCTCGTCGTCCGGCGCGGTGAGTTCGGCACGTTGCCGCGCGACATCGCCGAGCTTTCGCGGCGGAGCCTGAAGCAAAGCCGGCTCAGGCAATTGGTCGAGCAACTCCCCTGGATGGAGTCGGCGCTGCACTGGCCGCCCGAACCAAGCGAGCCGCTGTCCTAGAACCGGCCCGAAAACGGCGCCGATCCCGGCTGGGCGCCCCCAACCGCTCGCCCGCGATCCGGGATGGCACGCCACACGCGGCGATTCCCGACGAGCTTTTCAACTAATTCGAACAACGCCAGCAGCTTTATCTCAATTCCTCCAGTCAAACTGCCTCGCTAGTGATCCGGCCACGGCAAGCGGCACGGTCGCCAGCCACCAACATTGGAAGGAATCCACGATGACGATCACCGCCACCACCGTTCCCGGCAAGACCCTGTTGTCGCCTGTCGACCACACCCTCGTGCTGATTGATTTCCAGTCGCAGATGGCCTTCGCCACCAAGTCGATCGACGCGACGGTGCTGCGCAACAATGCGGCGCTGGTGGCCCGGAGCGCGGCGGGGTTCGGCGTCCCGACGATCCTGACGACGGTTGCCGAGAAGAGCTTCTCGGGCCCGATGTTCGACGAAGTCACCGACGCCTTCCCCGGCCAGCCCCTGCTCGACCGCACCTCGATGAACACCTGGGAAGATGCCGCCGTGATCGAGGAGGTCAACCGCATCGGCAAGGACCGGATCGTGTTCGCCGGGCTGTGGACCTCGGTCTGCATCGTCGGCCCGGTGGCGTCCGCGATCGACCAGGGCTTCGACGTGTATTTCATCGCCGACGCCTGCGGCGATGTGTCGGCCGAGGCGCATGAACGCGCCGTGCAGCGGATGATCCAGCTCGGCGCGACGCCGATGACCTCGGTCCAGTATCTGCTGGAGCTACAGCGCGACTGGGCACGCGGCGAAACCTATGAGCTGACCACCGGCATCGCGAAGAAATGGGGCGGTGCCTACGGACTCGGCGTGACCTACGCCAAGACGATGTTCGGCGCCGCCGAAGGCGCGCACGGCTGACGCTGCAGGACAGGGAGCGGACGCGATGAAGCCATATCTTCTCTCGCTCGGGGCAGGACTGCTCGTCGGGATGGTCTACAGCCTGCTCGGCGTCCGCTCTCCTGCCCCGCCGGCGATCGCCCTGATCGGCCTGCTGGGCATTCTGCTCGGCGAGCAGGCCATTCCGCTGGCCAGACAGCTGATCAACCGGGCGGACGTCGTCGCCTATCTTCGCAGCGATTGCGCCGAACATGTCCTTGGCCGCCTGCCCGGCGACGACAAGGCCGACGGATGAACCGCCTCAATCGCCGCGACGTGATAGCCGGCGCGGCGGCCACCAGCCTCGCCTTTCCCCTTTATGCCCGTGAACGGAGATCCCGAATGACTGCCCCCGACCTGATCCTTGTCAATGCCAGGGTCACGACGCTCGACCGCGAGAATCCCCGGGCGGAAGCGATCGCGATCCGCGATGGGCGATTCCTGGCGGTCGGGTCCGAATCCGAGGTTCGCGCGGCGGCACCCGGGGCGTTCGAGATCGATGCCGGCGGTCGGCGCGTGATCCCGGGCCTGATCGACAGCCATATGCACATCATCCGGGGCGGGCTGAACTACAACATGGAGTTGCGGTGGGACGGCGTGCCGAGCCTGTCCGAAGCCATGGCGATGCTGCGGCGGCAGGTCGCCAGGACGCCCGCGCCGCAATGGGTGCGCGTGGTCGGCGGCTTTACCGAGCACCAGTTCGCCGAGAAGCGCCTGCCGACGATCGACGAGCTGAACGCGGCGGCCCCGGACACGCCGGTGTTCATCCTGCACCTTTATGATCGCGCGCTGCTCAACGCCGCGGCGCTGCGGGTGGTGGGCTACACCAAGGACACGCCCAACCCGCCCGGCGGGGAAATCGTTCGCGATGCGGCGGGCAACCCGACCGGGCTGCTGCTCGCCCAGCCCAACGCCACGATCCTCTATTCGACGCTCGCCCGGGGGCCGAAGCTGCCCCCCGACTATCAGCTGAACTCGACCCGCCATTTCATGCGCGAGATGAACAGCCTGGGCGTGACCGGCGTGATCGATGCGGGGGGCGGCTTCCAGAATTACCCGGACGACTATGCGATCATCGAGCAGTTGCACGATGCGGGGCAGCTGACCGTGCGGATCAGCTATAATCTCTTCACCCAGAAGCCGAAGGAGGAGCTTGCCGACTTTGCCTCCTGGGTGAAGCAGGTGAAGCCGGGCGATGGCGATGACCGCTATCGGCACAACGGGGCGGGCGAGATGCTGGTCTATTCGGCCGCCGATTTCGAGGATTTCCGCGTCGAACGCCCCGACATGCCGCCGAGCATGGAGGGCGACCTGGAACCCGTGATCCGCCTGCTTGCGGAACACCGGTGGCCATGGCGGATGCATGCCACCTACGACCAGACGATCGGCCGGGCGCTCGACGTGTTCGAGAAGGTCAACCGCGACATTCCGCTCAGCGGGATCAACTGGTTCTTCGACCATGCCGAGACGATCAGCGACCGCAACATCGATCGCATCGCGGCGCTGGGCGGCGGCATCGCGATCCAGCATCGCATGGCCTATCAGGGCGAATATTTCGTCGAGCGCTACGGCAACAAGGCAGCGGAACGGACACCGCCGATCGGCCGGATGATCGCCGCCGGCATTCCGGTCGGCGCGGGCACCGACGCGACGCGCGTCGCGAGCTACAATCCCTGGGTGTCGCTGTCCTGGCTGGTGACGGGCAAGACCGTCGGCAACCTCCGGCTCTATCCGGTCGCGAACCGGGTCGATCGCGAAAAGGCGCTCCGGTTATGGACCGAGGCCAATACCTGGTTCTCGAACGAGCAGGGCAAGAAGGGCCAGATCAAGGCCGGCCAGCTCGCCGACCTGGCGGTCCTTTCCGGCGACTATTTCACCGTGGCGGAGGACGAGATCGTCCATCTCCGTTCGGTATTGACCCTGCTCGGTGGCGCCGTCGTCCATGGCGACGGAGACTATGCGCCGCTCGCCCCCGCCCTGCCCCGGCCGATGCCGGACTGGTCGCCGGTAGCGACCTTCGGCGGCTATCATCGGTCGCCCGAGGCACGGGCGAAGCTTGCCTCGGCCTGCGGCTGCGCCAGCGCCTGCAACGTCCACGGCCACGATCATGCCGCGTCGCTCGGCACCGTCGCGCCGGCAGCCGATGTGCAGACCTTCTGGGGAACGCTGGGCTGCGGCTGCTGGGCCGTTTGACGACTTTTCAACGAAAGGAATGATCATGAAGACGCTAAGGCTGATGCTGCTGGCCGGGCTGGTCGGCCTCTCCCCGATCCAGGCGATCGCGCGCGACACCGGCCCCGCCACGGAGCTGGCGGTTGGCCCGCAATATGACACCACCCATGTCTATGTGCGGGCCGCCGATTTCGACCGGTTCGTGACCAGCTTCGTCGCGACGTTCGGCGGGACCACCAGCAAGCAGGGCGTGTTCCAGGTCACCCCGACGACGAGCCAGACCATGTCGCAGCTCGTGCTGACCCCGGCCGGCACGGTTTCCGTCTTCGGGTTCAAGACGCCGATACCCTATCCCTTCGGCGAGGAACGCACCGGCTATCTCGTGACCGATATCGACGCGGCGACCACCGCCGCACGGATCGCGGGCGCGACCACGCTCGTCGATCCGTTCCCCGATCCGATCGGCCGCGACGTGCTGGTGCAATGGCCAGGCGGGGTGAACATGCAGCTCTATTGGCACACCACCAGGCCCGATTACGCGGCGCTGCAGACAGTGCCCGAGAACCGGATCTATCTCACCGCCAGCGCAGCGGACCGGTTCGTCTCGGCGTGGAAGCGCTTCGCTCATGCAACCGTCACCCGCGACGATCGCGCGGCACCCGGTGCCGAGATCGGCAAAGCCGGCACGGCCTATCGGCGCATCCGCCTGACCTCGACCTATGGCAGGATGTCGGTCGCCGTGACCGACGGTGCCCTGCCCTGGCCCTATGGCCGCGACATGACCGGCTATGAGGTCGCCGATCTGGATGCGACGCTGGAGCGGGCGGAGGCAGCCGGGGTCGTCACGCTGGTCGCGCCGCAGACCTTTGGGGACCGCCGTTCCACGATCGTGCAGTTCCCCGGCGGCTATATCGCGGAGATCCACGCGCCGGCGGCAAAGTGATGGACGCCAGCCGCGCCCCTCGCTTCGTCGATGCCATGCTCGACTGGCGCTGGACCTGGTTCCTGGCGCGGCTGGCGCTGGTCAGCGCCTATCTGCTCGGCGGTGTCGTGAAGCTCGGCGACTGGCCGTCGGCGGTCGCCGAGCAGGCGCATTTCGGCATGCACCCGCCCGCCCTCTGGGCGGCGCTCACCATCGCGGTCGAACTCATCGGATCCGGCCTGCTGCTGGCCGGGCGCCGGGTATGGCTTGCCGCCGGGATGCTGGGGGTCTTCACGATGCTCGCCGCCGTTACCGCCAACGCCTTCTGGACGATGCACGGGCAGGAACGCTTCATGGCGACCAACGCGTTCTTCGAACATCTCGGGCTGATCGGTGGGTTCGTGCTCGCGGCGCTGGTCGCGAGACATGATCGGCGGCGCGGTGTTGCGTAGGCTCGCGGTGGCGACAGCCATCGCCCTGCCCGGCGTTCCCGCCGCCGCGCAATCGGCATGGCAGCCTCCGGCACTGACGATCACGCGCTATGACGAGGACTGGTCCGGCCTCGCCCACGCATCGGACCCGGCCCGCTGGACGGAACGGCTCAAATATGTGCCGCTTGGCGGCGATGCCTATCTCACGACCGGGATCGAGGCGCGCGCGCGCGACGAGAGCTATCGCGACAATCTCTGGGGCGACGGGCCGGCACCGGACGACGGTTATCTGTGGTTGCGGCTGATGCCCTATGCCGATCTGCATGTCGGGCAGCTCCGCGCCTTCGTCCAGCCGATCGCCGCCTATGCGGTGGGCGTGGCCGGCGGGCCGGGCCCGATCGACCAGACGCGGGTCGATCTGCTCCAGGGCTTCGCCGACGCGACGGTGCGTGTCGGCGGCGATGCGACCGTGACGCTGCGCGGCGGCCGCCAGATGCTGTCGCTCGGCACCGAACGGCTCGTCGGGACGCGCTATGGCCCCAATGTGCCGCTTGCCTTTGACGGCTTTCGGGCGCTGTTCGAGACGGGCGGGACCACTGTCAATTTCCTGGCGGCCGAGCCGGTGCGGCCCGGACCGGGCAGCTTCGACGACCGGTCCTCCGCCGCCAAATCGCTTTGGGGCGTCTATGCGACGCGACCTGGCTTCGATCTCTATTATCTCGGCTATCGCAATCGCCGCGCGCAGTTCGACGCGGGCAGCGGCGAGGAGCGCCGCCACAGCATCGGGTTGCGCAGCTTCGGCACCGCGCACGACTGGCACTGGAACGTGGAGGCGGTGGTACAACTCGGGAGGCTGGGCGATCAGCGCATCCGCGCCTGGACCATCGGCTCCGAGCTGGGCCGACACCTGCGCGACGTGCCCTTCAAGCCGGACCTGATGATGCGATTCAACATGGTGAGCGGCGACACGAAACGTGGCGACGGCACGCTCGGCACGTTCAACGCGCTGTTCCCGAAAGGCAAATATTTCGGCGAGCTCTCCCCGATCGGTCCGTATAATATCGTCAATCTCAATCCGGGCGTGACGCTCGATCTGGGCGGCAATGTTTCCGCCGGGCTGATGGGGCAATTCTACTGGCGCTATGCAAGCGCCGACGGGATCTACGACGTGCCGGGAAATCTTGTCCGCAGCGCCGGAACGGCGCGCAGCCGCTTCATCGGCAGGCAGATCGAGGCGACCGCCGACTGGCAGGCGACGCCCGAACTCGACCTGTCGGTATCGCTTTCCGGCTTTGCGCCGGGCGCCTTCATCCGCGAAACCGGGCCCGCCCGCGCGATCGCGATGCTCGGCCTCGAAGCCAATTATCGATTCTGACCCGGAGACGACCCATGCCTGCCCCCAAATCATCGCCGCTGCCATGGCTGCTCCTGCTGCTCTCGGTAACGACGGGCCTGGTCGACGCGATCAGCGTGCTCGGACTGGGCAAGGTGTTCACCGCCAACATGACGGGCAACATCGTGTTCCTCGGCTTTGCGGTAGCCGGTGCGCCGGGATTCGAGCCGGCGCCCTATCTGGTGGCGATCGCCGCTTTCCTCGCCGGCGCGCTCATCGCCGGGCGTACGGGCAAGGCCCATGCAGGCCGACCGCTCCGTCGCTGGCTGATGGTCGCGGCGCTGATCGAGGCCGCCCTGCTATGGATCGCCGCCTGCGTCGCGATCGGGTTCGACATCGCCGCGCCGGATGGCCGCCTGCTGGCGATCGTCGCGCTCACTGCGGTCACCATGGGCTTCCGCAACGCCACGATCCGGCAATTGAAGGTGCCGGACCTCACCACCACCGTGCTGACGATGACGCTGACCGGTCTGGCCGCCGATTCCAGCATGGCCGGCGGTGCCAATCCCAACTGGCAACGCCGGATCGGGGGTGTCGTGGCGATCTTTGCCGGGGCCGTGTTCGGCGCGGTGCTGGTGATGCGCGCGGGGCTGTCGGTGCCGCTCGCGCTGGCCGGCGCCCTGGTGCTGGCGGGGACGATTGCCTGTGCGCGGCATCCCGCCGCGGCAGAGCCGCTTGCATGATTGACGACGCCGACCGGATGGCGGCGGTACGTCCGCCGCCGGGCGATCAGGCCGCACGCGGCAGCGAGATCGCCGCACGCGCCCGCAGCAGGAGCAGGAACGCGATCCCGCCCGCCGTCATCGCGACAGCCGTCATGGAGAATCCCACCGCAAGCGGATCCCGAAAGACATAGTCGGTCAGGGCGCCCGTCAGCGCGGTTCCTGCCGCCAGGCCCATGATGACGTTGCAGAACGACACCATCGCCGTACCGACGCCCCGCATCTGGTTGGGCACCACATTCTGCAGGACGGTGATGCCCACCGTCCCGCTGATCGACGACATGAAGATCCACAAGGCGAAGAAGGCAATCGCCTGCCCTCCCGAGGACGCGATTGCGACGGCCCCGCCGAAAAAGCCGATCCCCGCCGCCGAGAGCGCGACGGTAAGCCGCCCCTTGTCGCCGCGACGACCCGCCTGCAGGTCGCTGAGCAATCCGCCCGCGATAGTGCCGGCGCCACCGGCGAGCATCGACACGATCCCGAGCGACCCGGCGATCTCGCCCGGCGTGAAGTGGAACCGGCGCGTCAGCAACGCCGGCATCCAGTTCTGGATCGCGAAATCACCGGCGGAGACCAGGGCCACCGCCAGATAAAGCGGCAGGAGGATCGCCGCGCGCAGGCGAAACCCGGCAAAGGTCGCCGCCACGGTGAGAGCCTCGCCACCCCGCCCCGTTTCCCGCCGGCGCGGTTCGCGCACCGTCAGCAGGAGTGCGAGCGGGAGAGCTCCCGCGAGGCCGAGAACGACCAGGACGGTCCGCCATGGCGCCAGCGATCGCAGGACCGGCAGAGCGGCGAAATGCCCCGCATTGGCATATTCCAACAGCCCCCCGCCGATCACGACGGCGGCACCGCTGCCGACGGCCATGCCCGTCAACAGGCAGCCGATGGCAATGCCCCGGCGATTGGGCGGAAAGAGATCGGCGATCATCGACACGGCTGCCGGCGCGAACGCCGCCTCGCCGATGCCGACGCCGATACGAAGGGCGAAAAGCGCCGCAAAGCTCCCGGCATAGCCGCACCCGACAGTGCAGAGGCTCCAGATGGCCACCCCGGCGATGATCACGATGCGACGCGGGAACAGGTCCGCCAGCCGGCCGAACGGCAAGCCGGCGACTGAATAGATCAGGGCGAAGGCCAGTCCCTGCACCAGCGCGACCTGGGTGTCTCCCAACCGCAGGTCCGCTCGGATGGGATCGACCAGCAGGCTGAGAACCAGCCGGTCGGAATAGGAAATGACCGCCACGGCGAAGAACACGACGATCGTCCACCAGGCGAGAACCGGCGACGGCCAGCCGCCATCCCGGCCCCGCGTCCCTGCTTCATCGCTCATTTCGGGTCGTGCCAGGGGCGCAGATCCACTGACAGGCTGCTGGGATAAAGGGCGCTCCGCTGAACGCTCCAGCTTTCCGCCTTTCCTTCCGGATAGCGCCGGAAGGCGCTCGTATCGGCACCGGCCAGGCTGAGGCGCAGGCGATGCCCGGCCTTGAGCAGCGCTGCGATCGGGAAGGTCGGGAAGGTCACCTCGGCGATCCTGCCCGGGACCATCGGCATGGCATCCGCGCGCTCATAGCTCTTGGCGGGCTCCGGCTGGTCATAGGGAAGCTGGCCTGCAGTTGCCGGCTTGCGGTGGATCGCGCGAAACAGGCCTTCGGTGAGATAGGTCACCCGGCCGTCCGGGGCGACATCCTCCAGATAGGCGAAGAAGGCCGGATCGGCAGTGGCGGTGGCGACGAACAGGCGGATGGTGGGCGTGCCGACCAGCTCCATATCCCGTTCGAACGGCGCCGACGTGTAGGTCAGCAGCGCACGGTCGGCCTCGCGCCGGTCGCCATAGGCCGCCGGATCACCGATCTGCGTGGTCCAGCGCGTGGCGTTGCCGGTGGTCGCGGAGAAATCGACGGAATAGCGGTCCTCGCCATCCGCCCGGGGACGATCGGTCGACAGCGTGCCCTGGGCGTCGAAGCGAAAGGCAATACGCTTCACGTCCGATGGCGGCCATGCCGCCGTGGTGCGGAAGGTCCTGGCGCCAAGCACATAATAATGGATGGTCCGCGTCACGGGGTCTCCCGACCGAACGCGCGCGATGAAATCGGCGATCCTGGCCCATTGGTCCTCGAAGCCCGGCACGGGATCGGCGGTCTCGGGAAAGAAGGGATCGGTGAGGCGATCGCCGCCATGATTGTTGGCGGTGATCCACACCTCCATCGGAATGCCCGGCAGCGACCGATAGCGGGCCAGCGTGCCCTCCGCCGTACCGGCATCCATCCAGCTCGCCCAATATTGCACGGGCACGCCGGCGCGGGCGATCTCCGCGAGCCGGGCAGCGGCGCTCGACGAAAACATGGTGAAACCGTTCGCGCCCTTGTCGTCACGGAATTCCGCCCGACGATAGTCGTCCGGTTTCCAGTGGCGACGCGCCGCGATCGCCGCGCGCAACAGGTGGTGATCGGAATCCCCGTCGACCGGCTGGAGTCGCGGCCAGAGGCGCGAGCAATCCTCGGCGCGCGCGCCGCAATCCAGGCCGTCCCTGGGATCGAGCGACTTGCCATAATCGCGGAGCAGCGTGTCGCCGCCCCACAGGCTCATCATGAAATCATTGGCGACGCCCCCGGGGGCGAAGAGCTGGAGATACGGATCGAAGTCGCTCTCGCGAACGATCGCGCCCGTCAGGCCGGCACGGGAGCCGGTGGCGAGATCGGCCGTGTCGGCCATGTAGGAGACGCCTTCCGCGAACACCTCGCCGTTCGACCAGGGCTGCGCCTTCAGATGCGCGATGATCGTGTCCATGTCGCTGATCTCGTCCGGTCCGATCTCGACCATCCGGTCGCCAAAGGAGGCGGTCGATCCGCGCGTGTCGACGATCGCGACGACGAAGCCCTGCGCCACCAGCGCGGCATATTTGCCGCTCTCCCCATGGATGAACGTCCCGGCCCGACCATAGCGGGTCTGAACGAGCAGCACCGGGTGAGCCTGGCCGTCGGGCCGGCCGCCGGGAAACCAGAGGCTGACGGCAAGGCGCACACCGTCCGGCATGGCGAGATAATAGGAACTGTCGCTCCAGCCCGCCGGCCGACTTGCCGCCGGTGCCGCTTGCGCGGTTGCGGCAGGCGGCGGCGGCGGTGCCGTGCCCCTGCCCCCGGCACAGCCCGTCAGGCACATCATCACCCCGAGCGCCTGCCAGAACGGCATCACGCCCTGCCCCTCGCGCTCAAGGCCAATCGTCCGCGTCATACCCGATCGCCGCACCGTGCCTGTCTCCCTGGTAGATCACGGTGCTTTGACAGAAGGTTCCGCAACCAATAAATGAGATTGACCTCACTTTTATATAAAATTCAAGGGACTCTTTATGCCACCGATCGCCTTTGTTGCCGGACTGGCGCAGGAAACGAATGTTTTCAGTCCCTTGCCGACGGGTTTCAGTGAATTCGGCGGCTGCTATGAGGTCAATGGCAGCAGTCGCGCGGAGGCGCCTCCCTTTCCTGAATCGCTCCTTGTCGGTGGACGGCGACGGGCGCTCGAGGGGCTGATCGCGCTGCGCGAAGGGCCGACCGCGGGTGCGCATCCGGGCGGGATCGTGACGCGCGCCGCCTATGAGGCGTTCCGCGCCGCCATCCTGTCGGCCCTGGCGGCGGCGCTGCCGGTGGATATCGTCGCGATACACCTGCACGGGGCGATGATCGCCGACGGCTATGACGATTGCGAAGGCGACCTGCTCGGCCATCTGCGGGCGCTCGCAGGGCCGGGTTGCGCCATCGGCGCGATGATCGATCCGCATGCGCATCTCTCCCCGGCGATGGTCCGGGCCTGCGACGTGCTGGTCGCCTACAAGGAATATCCGCATGTCGATTTTCGCGAGCGGGCCGAAGAAGTCTGGGACCTGCTGATCGCGAAGCAGCGCGGCGCCATCGCGCCGACCCCCGCGATCTGGGACAGCGGCGTGATCGGCATCTTCCACACCTCGCGCCCCGAGGTCCGCGCGCTGGTCGAGCGCATGCGCGAGATCGAACGATCGGGCGCGGCGCTCTCCGTGTCGCTCATCCATGGCTTCCCCTGGGGCGACGGGCCCGATTTCGGCACCCGGGCGCTCGCGATCTGCGACGGTGATGCCGGCACGGCCGATGCCATCGCGCGGGAGATCGCGACGCGCGCGCGCGCGATCGCGCTGTCCTCGCCCGACACCAGCCTGACCTTCGCCGATGCGATGCGGAGGATCGAGGCGGACGGCCCGGGAGATCGCCCCTATGTGCTCGCCGACAGCGCGGACAATCCCGGCGGCGGGGCGGCAGGCGATTCGACCTTCGTGCTCGCCGCGATGCTGGATCGCGGCGTCACCGGGGCCTGCATCGGGCCGCTCTGGGATCCGCAGGCGGTGGCCATCGCCTTCTCCGCAGGCCTGGGCGCACGGCTATCGCTGCGGATCGGCGGCAAGACCGGACCGCTGTCGGGAAATCCGATCGACCTGGAGGTGGCGATCATCGGACTGGACGCGCACGCCAGACAGGATTTCGCCGGCGAGCCCTTTCCGCTCGGGCGGGCCGCCGCCGTCCGGGGATCGGGCATCGAGATCGTGCTGGTGAGCGAACGGGACCAGGCGCGCGGACCAGACCTCTTCACCGGACTGGGCGTGCGACTGGAGGACAAGCGGGTGATCGTCGTCAAATCCAGCCAGCATTTCCACGATGGCTTCGCGCCGCTGGCACGGGCGGTGATGTATCTGGACGGGCCGGGCAGCCTCCAGTCGGACCTGCGACATTATGCCTATCGCAACATCGGGCGGCCGCGCTGGCCGATCGACGGCGAGGCGCCCCTTCCCCGGTCCATCCCGCTGGCCTGAATGCAGCCGCGAGGATCAGCGAAAGCGCGCGGGCGAGACGCCGGTGACCAGCGCGTCCATGTCGGTCGAGAAACCCGTATCGCTGCCAGCGATCAGCGCCGCGGTCAACCGGGCAGCGGCAGGGGCCGTCTGGATCCCGAAGCCACCCTGCCCGGCGAGCCAGAAGAGCCCCTCGACGAGCGGATCGAAGCCGATCAGGGGCGCCTGATCCGGCGTGAAGGTGCGCAGACCGGCCCAGGGGGTCCGCACGTGCCGGACCTGCAGCGTGGTGATCGTCTCCAACCGGTCGACTGCCATGGCGATGGCGAAATCGTCGGCAAAGGCATCGCACGGCGGCGACGGCTCGGCATCGGCCGGGGAAATCATGAGCTTGCCGGCCTCGGGCTTGAAATAGAGGCTCTCGGCCATATCGACCACCATCGGCCAGTGATCGACCGACTGGCCTGCCGGCCCATCGATGATCGCAGCGCTCCGACGCATCGGCACGAGCCCGGGGGGCGACGCCCCGAACAAGGCGCCCACCTCGCCCGCCCATGCCCCGGCGGCATTCACGACCACGTCAGCGCAAATGACCTGGTCACCCGCGGCGATTCGCCAGCGCCCGTCGAGGCGGCGTGCGGACCGCACCGGCGCCTGGCGGACGAGCGCCCCACCCTTCGCCCGCAGCGTGCGCAGATAGCCGTCCAGGAGCGCATGGACGTCGATGTCAGCGGCCCCCGCCTCCCATCGGGCATGCGCGATCGCCTCCTCCTTGAGGATCGGCACGAGCGCGCAGGCTTCCGCCGCCGACAATCGAGGAAGGTCGTCGAGATCGTCGAAGGCCTGATGGCTGCTTGCTTCGAGCATTACATAGAGAAGGCCACGCCGACGAAGAATGTCTCCCTCTCCACCCGCGTCACGCCATCCCTCCATCAGCCGGCGGCTTTCGGCGCTCAATCGACGGACCAGATCGTTGCCGTAGCTGTCAGCGAAGATCGCGGCCGACCGTCCGGTCGCGTGATAGCCCGGATGTTCTTCCTGCTCGGCCACCACCACGCGACCGCGCGGCGCAAGCGCCGCGGCGGCCGAGACGCCCGCCATGCCGGCGCCGATGACGAGGAAATCGCAATCTAGATTCGTCATTCGCGGCTATCCTGTTTCATCGAGGCCACTGGCCGTCGATGCCGTTGCGATTCCCCTTGCCGGCCCGGACGCGGGCTGCCCTTGACAAAGCCATCTAATGAAGATGAGATCATACTCATATATATTACAGGCGCAAGCGCTGACCGCGTGGTCCAGTCGAGGAGAAGCTCATGAGATACGTCCCGCCCGCACCATGGACTGCCTTCCCCGCACCCGAGGCGTCGTCGACGGTATCGCGCCGCGGGCTGTTCGGGCTTTCAGGGGCGCTGATGCTGTCGAGCGCGATGCCCGCGGGAGCGCAGGGCGATCCCGTCGGGGACACGATCGCGGACGTCGTGCAGCGCGCGATGGAACAGGGCCCTTTCCCCGGGGTGGTCGTCGCTGTCCAGAAAGGGGAAAGGACACTCTATCGTCGCGGCTTCGGCCATATCGACCTGGAAAACGGGGTGATGGCGACGCCCGAGGCGATCTTCCCGATCGGCTCCGTCACCAAGACCATGACGGGCCTGTCGATCATGCAACTCGTGTCGCAGGGAAAGATCGGGCTGGACGATCCGGCCGGCAAATATGTCGACGGCTTGTCGGCGGCCGTAGCCGCGATACGCATCCGCAACCTGCTCGATCACACATCGGGCCTGGTCGGCTATCTCGACATCCCCGGCTTTCCGCGCACCAGCCAGGATCCGATCACCCGGCAGCAGGTCGTCGGCTGGTTCGCGAACAGGCCCCTTCAGTTCGAACCGGGGACACGGTGGAGCTACACCAATTCGGGCATCTACCTGCTCGGCCTGATCATCGAGAAGGTGTCCGGGCTGAGCTATGAGCGCTACCTCCACGACCATATCTTCGTCCCCTTCGGGATGGCCAACAGCTCGGTTACCGGTTGGGCAACGATCCTGCCGCGGCGCGCGCGCGGCTATATGATGGGGCGGAATGGCATCGAGAACGCGCAACGCTATGATCCGCTGATCGCCTTTTCGGCCGGGGCAGTCCTCTCCACCGTCGACGATATGCTCAAATACCGGCGCGGCGTCTTCGGCGACGGCCCGACCCCGCCGGCGGTCCGCCAACTGATCCTGCAGCGCGACCGGCTGAAGAGCGGAACCTTGCTCCCCTATGCGCTGGGATGCCTCGCCGAAACCGAGTTCGAGGGGCATCGCAAGATCGGCCATCCCGGCGACATCTTCGGCTTCTCCTCGCAATATTCCTATTACCCCGATGACGATGTGACGATCGTCGTCCTCGCCAATCTGCAGAATGCCGCCGTCTCGATCGTCTCGCTCGAGCAGAAGATCGCCCGCGCCGTGCTGGGGATCGCGCAGCCGGTCATCGTCGACGCCCGGCTCGTGAACGAGGATGTCGGCCGCTTCGCCGGCGACTATGCCCTGGGCGAAATCCGGTTCGCGGTCGATGGGATGCGCTTCGTCGTCAAAGACGGCGCGCTTCACCTGAGCTTCATCGCCGGTGGCGAAGCAGGACCCGCGATCCCGCTCCGCTATCAGGGCAATGGTGTGTTCGTCTCACGCTTCGACGACGAGCATCGCTTCCGGTTCGACGGCCGCGGCAGGCGGCGCAAGGTCTTCATGTCCTATTACGGCTCCACCTTCGAGGCGACCGCCGGCCCGTGAACGGATCGTGCCGCGCGCCGTTCACTGCGAGCAGCCGCGCGCCTCGATCCGCCAGATATCCTGCAGCACATCATCCCGGACGACGTGCAGGACATCGTAGAGATTGACGGTCGGATCGCAGTGCGGGGTGAGGCAGGTGAGCACGCTGCCGGGGGCCAGCCGCCCCTGCTCCTCGGCGAACGTGACGAGCCCCTGCTCGTCGCCGAAAAAGGCATAGTGCGCACCGTCCGGCGCGCCCGCCACGATCCGCGGCGGCCCTGCCTCGGTGGCGAAGGCCTTGCAGCCCGCATCAGTGGTACACCGGCCGGGATGGCTCGCGCTGATCACCGTCGTCTGGACGAAGAGCGCCGCCTCGAATGGCGGTGTCTCGCGGCAATCGCTCCATATCTCGGCATATTCGCGGTCCATGAAGACGTAGGAGCCGACCTGAAGCTCGGTCAGCACGTCGAACCCGGGATCGAGGTCGAAGCTGCCGGTTCCTCCGCCAGTCACGATCGCGGGCGGGAGGCCGACACGCGTCAGTCCGTCGCGCAGATCGCGAAGCTGGCGGGCCGACGCCTCCAGCGCTGCCAGGCGGGCCTCGCGGCCGGCAATGTGCATCGCATGGCCGGCATAGCCCTGCAGCCCCGCAAAGGTGAGTGCCGGACTCCGGGCGATCATCCGCGCGAGCGCGATGCCGTCTCCAACCGATGCGACGCCAGTGCGATGCAGGCCGACATCGAGATCGACCAGGACGCGCAGGCAAAGGCCGGCAGCCGCGGCCGCCTCGTCCAGCGCCCGGACGTTCTCGGGATCGTCGGCGACCAGCATCAGATCGGGCGCAACCCGGGCAAGCGCCGTCAGCCGCTCGATCCCCTGGCGCGTCACGACCGGCGAGGTCAGCAACAGGCCGCCGATCCCCGACTGCGCGAAGATCTCCGCCTCGGCCAGCTTGGCGCAGGACAAACCGATCGCGCCAGCCGCGATCTGCCGGCGCGCAATCTCGCAACATTTGTGCGTCTTGGCATGGGGGCGAAGCTGAACGCCACGACGCCGGGCAGCTTCCGCCATCGAGGCGAGATTGCGCTCGAACGAGGAGAGGTCGAGCACCAGCGCCGGTGTATTAAGGGCCGCGCGCGATGCCGGACGCCCGATCAGCGGCGCGTTGATGCGCGAAGAGCCGGTCATCGCAGGATTCTACGCCAGGGCCAGGCGGGCCGTGGTCATAAACATCAGGAATTTCGAGAGCGCCTCGACATCCTTCACCGGATAGCGAACGGAATAGGCGTCCAGACGCTCGACCCCAGGCAGGTAGGACAGCCACTCGGCGACAAAACGGGTGCGCAGCGTGATTTCGAGATCGATCGGTCCCGGCAGCCTGTAGGGTTCAAGCGTCCCCACCAGCGCAACGGCTTGCGTGACCGCCGTGCGGAGCAGGCCGAGCGCGACCGCCGGGGTCGGACTGATGGCCGAATAGCTGCCATAAGCCTGTTTGAGCGTGGCGGACGCGATCGGCCCGAGCAGCGCGCGCGTCTCGCGCACCGCCACATCGTCCCCCGCGACCATCAGCACCGGCACGCCGTAACGGCCGGCGATCGCGGCACTGATCACCGCCTCGCTCGCCACCTTCCCACCGAGCCGGATCTCGTGGATCAGGTCGCTGCTCATGGTGTGCGCCAGCACGCCCTCGGCATTGGAGGAGCCGGCATGATATCCGAGCAGGAACGCGCCATCGAAGCGGCCGGCTTCGATCCCCTGCATCATGCCCAGCGGCCGCGGCCAGGACCGGACGAGTCGGACATGATCGGGCAGCATTTCCGGATGGATATTGAGACCGTTGCCGTGCGAATCGCTGACCACGATCTCGCTCGCTCCTTCGGCGTGTGCGGCCTCGCACAGGGCAACCACACTCTGCGTCATCCAGGTCCGCGCAGCTTCATATTCGAAGCCGCCCGGGCGCGTCTGCTCGCGCGAGACCACGCCGGCGATTCCCTCGATATCGGCCGAGACATAAAATCTCATGGCGCGAGCCAGGCCGCGAGCGCCGCCACCGATGGCGCCAGATCGTCCGGCGCCGACTGCTTTGGATAGAAAATCCGCAGCCATATGAGGCTGCTCGCATCGGCAACCATATCGTCATCGGCACCCATTTCGGCCATCAGTTCGAGTAGGCCGGGATCGGGATAGACGATCAGCTTGCGCACGAGCTCATCCATCATGCCGCCGAGCAGATAGGCCGCGAACATGGGGATCGCGTCGCTGGTCCCGCGACGGCGGCGAACGCCCTCGGCGACACGCCGGTACCAGATCCGGTTGGCGTTCTGGCTGAGTCGCGCGAACTCCGGCGTTTCGTCTCCCACCTGAAGAATGCATCGCATCAGGCCCGCATTGGCGCGACAGACCGAAATCCAGCGGCGGTTCGTCAGCCGGATCGAGTCATAGGCCGAACGCGTGCCCTCCCGCGGCGCTTCCAGGCTGAAGAAATTCTCGAGAAGATCCGTCAGGACGGTAACCGTCACATCGGTCTTGTCCTTGAAGTAAATGTAAAATGAACCTTCCGCCATCTCCGCGGTCTCGGTAACATCCGAGACACGCATCGCATGATAGCCCTTCTTCTCAAGAACCTTAGCGGTTGCGATCTTGATACGATCGCGCGTCCTCTGCCCTTTTTGCTTGGGCGGGTCGTCGCGATAGGCAGCTTCAAGGTGCTCGATATACGAAAGAGTCATGAATTCATCTTGCAAAGAACCGATCTCGACGTGCTTGCCGATTGACGGCGCCCATAAATGAGGCCAATCTCATAAAAGTGCAACCCCCGATGGGAACCCCATGACGAACATATCTGCCCCGCCGACCAGCGCCTCGCTGCGCCCCGGAGACACGCTTGGCCCGAGCGCGTGGATCGACGTCACCCAGGACATGATCAGCCAGTTCGGCGTGATCACCAAAGATCCCGACCCAATGCATGTCGATCCGGAATGGGCGCGACACAACAGTCCCTATGGCACACCGATCGCCTTCGGATTCCTCACGCTGTCGCTGCTGACTCACATGCTGCACGAAGCGGTCGGAACCGGGCCGCAGGCGGACCGGCGCGAGCCGGGCCACTTCCTCAATTACGGTTTCAACCGGGTTCGTTTCATCGCGCCCGTCCGCGCGGGCGATCGCGTCCGCGGCCATTTCCAGGTGATCGAAAGGATCGCCGACCAACAGGAGCGCTGGCTCACGACATTCGCCTGTCGGATCGAGATCGAAGGCGGCGATCGCCCGGCGCTGGTTGCCGACTGGCTGTCGATCGCCATCCCCGCCGACGCAGCTTGAGCGCGATGCGCGGCAGGCCTTTCAGCGGGCACGAGACGGGATTTTACGCGATCGGCTCCTTCGGCACGGGAGCCTTTTCGACGGTACCGAGCGTCCTGCTGCTCTATTTCTGCACCGAGATCGTGCGGATACCCGCAGGGGTGGCGGCGTTGATCGTCTTCGTCCCGAAGCTGTGGACGCTGTTCTGGGATCCGTTCGTGGGAGGATGGTCGGACCGGACGGCAAGTCGCTTCGGCCGGCGGCGCCCCTTTCTGGTGGCGGGCGCCATCGGGACGGGCGCAGCGTTCGCCCTGCTCTTCGCGCCGCCGCCCCTGCCGCCCGTCGGGCTCTCGCTGTGGGTAGCGATCAGCTATCTGGCGCTCGTCACCTGCTACGCTTTCTTTGCGGTCCCCTATGTCGCCATGCCCGCCGAATTCGCAGAAAACCCGGCCGACCGGTCGCGCCTCGTCGGATGGCGCATGGCCGCCGCGATGATCGGGGTGCTCGCGGGCGCTTCGCTCGCGCCGATGCTCGTCGCCGCGGGCGGCGGGGGCCGGGCCGGCTATGCCTTCATGGCGCTCTGCCTGGGGGGAGCCTGCGCCGCCTTCATGCTGTGCCCCCTGCTCGTATTGCACGGTCGCGACGGCCCCGCGCCCCTGGGGACGATCGAGCGACCGTCGCTCGGGCAACAGGCAGGAGCCTCCGCGCGCGATCATGGCTTCCGGTCCTTGCTGCTTGCCTATGTGCTGATGCTCGCCGCTGCCGGAATCATATCGGCGTCGGCACCCTATCTGATCACGCGTGCGCTCGCGCGGAGCGAGGCGGATATCGGCGTCGCGCTCGGCCTTATGCTGATCGCCACCAGCCTCACCGCGCCCGGACTGTCCTGGGCGG
>Ga0255338_1000705_pt1 | contig 87533 bp, 77 predicted proteins | sample MeOH1_35cm_T4_19_FD_203715 | JGI IMG/M metagenome (GOLD analysis project Ga0255338, IMG submission 203715) | Sandy soil microbial communities from University of British Columbia, Vancouver, Canada - MeOH1_35cm_T4_195 | ecosystem: Engineered > Artificial ecosystem > Sand microcosm > Unclassified ... | reverse complement strand
TCTTCGGGGGCAACGGCTACATCAACGAGTACCCGCTGGGGCGGCTGTGGCGTGATGCCAAGCTCTACGAGATCGGGGCCGGCACGTCGGAGATCCGGCGCATGCTGATCGGGCGCGAGCTGTTCGCGGAAACGGTCTGACCCCGCTGGCGCCGTGCCCTTGGCCGGCGCGGTGCCACCGGCCGGGCCGGGACTGATTAAGATCAACACATGACTTCTCCCTCGATTGACGACCTGTTTGTCCATAACCGCGCCTGGGCCGAGCAGATGGAGCGCGACCGCCCCGGCTTCTTCACCGGACTGCTGGCGCAGCAAAAGCCCAAGTACATGTGGATCGGCTGTTCCGACAGCCGCGTGCCCGCCAACCAGATCACCGGCCTGGAGCCGGGCGAGGTGTTCGTGCACCGCAACGTGGCCAACGTGGTGGTGCCGACCGACCTGAACTGCCTGTCCACCGTCCAGTACGCGGTGGACCAGCTCAAGGTCGAGCACCTGATGGTGGTCGGCCACTATGGCTGTGGCGGCGTGCTGGCGGCGCTGGAGGACATCCGTGTCGGCCTGGCCGACAACTGGATCCGCCACGTCAAGGACGTGCGCGACCGCCATCGCGACCTGATCGCCGCGGTGGCGCCCGAGTGGCGGCACGACGTGCTGTGCGAGCTCAACGCCATCGAGCAGGTGGTCAACGTCGCCCACACCACGGTGATGCAGGACGCCTGGACGCGCGGCCAGAAGGTCACGCTGCACGGCTGGTGCTACGGCCTCAAGGACGGCCTGATCAACAACCTGCACATGACGGTGGACAGCAACGACGGGCTGCACGCCATCTACAAGGCCGCCATCGCAGGGGTGCTGGCCGTGCTGCGCGGCTAGCCCGCGCCCCGCGCCGCAAGGAAATCCATGTTCCCGCAGCGCCTGGACTCCCCGCTGGCCTACGACATCGCCAAGGCGATGATGGACGGCTTCAATCGCCACTACCGTCTGTTCCGCGCCGAATCGGCGCGCGCCAAGCACCGCTTCGAGACGGCCGACTGGCATGGCCAGCAGCGGGCCCAGCGCGAGCGCATCGAGTTCTACGACCTGAGGGTCAAGGAATGTTCGGCCCGGCTGGAAAAGGAGTTCAAGGCCGGCGAGCAGCCGATGGACGTGTGGCACCAGGTCAAGCTGCACTACATCGGCCTGCTGGTCAACCACCACCAGCCCGAGCTGGCCGAGACTTTCTTCAACTCGGTCACCACCAAGATCCTGCACCGCACGCACTTCCACAACGACTTCATCTTCGTGCGTCCAGCTGTCAGCACGGAGTACATCGAGAACGACGAGCCGGCGGCCCGGCCCACCTACCGCTCGTACTACCCCTCGCGCGAGACGATGCACGCCACGCTCACGCGCATCATCGAGCACTTCCAGCTGCAGCGCGCGTTCGAGGACCTGCCGCGCGACACCGGCCTGGTGCTGGCGGCGATCGAGCAGCGCCTCGGCCACGTGACGTTGCGCGCCAACTTCCAGATCCAGGTGCTGTCCAGCCTGTTCTACCGGAACAAGGGTGCCTACCTGGTCGGCAAGGTCATCAACGGCTTCAACGAGCTGCCGTTCTCGCTGCCGATCCTGCACAACGAGGCGGGTCAGCTCGTCATCGACGCGGCGCTGTTCGGCGAGGACGACCTGCAGATGCTGTTCAGCTTCGCGCGGGCCTACTTCATGGTGGACATGGAGATCCCCTCTGCCTACGTGCAGTTCCTGCGCTCGCTGATGCCGCGCAAGCCGCGCGCCGAGCTCTACAACGCGCTGGGCCTGGCCAAGCAGGGCAAGACGCTGTTCTACCGCGACTTCCTCTACCACCTGCGCCACAGTACTGACCGGTTCCGCATCGCCCCCGGCATCAAGGGCATGGTGATGCTGGTGTTCGACCTGCCCTCGTTCCCGTTCGTCTTCAAGCTGATCAAGGACTATTTCCCGCCGCCCAAGGACACCACGCGCGAGCAGGTCAAGGCCAAGTACCTGCTGGTCAAGCAGCACGACCGTGTCGGCCGCATGGCCGACACGCTGGAGTACAGCGAGGTGGCTTTCCCGCGCGCGCGCTTCGAGGACGCGCTGATCGCCGAGATCCAGAAATTCGCGCCGAGCCAGCTGGAGATCAGCGACCGCGATGGCGACGGGCAGTCCGAGGTCATCATCAAGCACCTCTACATCGAGCGGCGCATGATCCCGCTCAACATCTGGCTGCAGGAAGCCTTCGCCCTCGGCATGGACCATCCGCGCGCGCGCGCCCAGGTGGAGCACGCCGTGATCGAGTACGGCAACGCGATCAAGGACCTCGTGGCGGCCAATATCTTCCCCGGCGACATGCTGTGGAAGAACTTCGGCGTCACCCGACACGGCAAGGTCGTGTTCTACGACTACGACGAGATCGAGTACGTCACCGACTGCCACTTCCGCCGCGTGCCGCCACCGCGCTGCGAGGAGGACGAACTGTCAGGCGAGGTCTGGTACAGCGTCGGGCCGCACGACGTGTTTCCCGAGACCTTCGCCCCCTTCCTGCTGGGCCACCCGGCGGTGCGCGAGGCCTTCATGAAGCACCATGCCGACCTGCTGGACGTGGACTTCTGGCAAAGCCACAAGGAGCGCATCCAGCAGGGCCATGTGTACGACGTCTTCCCCTACGAGCAGGAGAAGCGTTTCCACCGGCAGAGCGCCGAGACGCGGCTGCCTTTGTCCACCTGAGTGTTTGTCAACGAGGAGACTTCCGTGAACGACCCTATCGTCATCGTCAGCGCCGCCCGCACCCCCATGGGTGCCTTCCAGGGCGACTTCGCGAGCCTGGCCGCCCATGACCTGGGCGGCGCCGCCATCCGCGCCGCCGTGCAGCGCGCGGGCATTGCCCCCGACGCCGTGGGCGAGGTGCTGTTCGGCAACTGCCTGATGGCCGGCCAGGGCCAGGCGCCGGCACGCCAGGCCGGGTTCAAGGGCGGCCTGCCCAAGAGCGCCGGTGCCGTCACGCTCTCCAAGATGTGCGGCTCGGGCATGCGCGCCGCCATGTTCGCGCACGACATGCTGCTCGCCGGCAGCGCCGAGGTGATCGTGGCCGGCGGCATGGAGAGCATGACCAACGCGCCCTACCTGCTGCTCAAGGGCCGCGGCGGCTACCGCATGGGCCATGACCGGGTCTATGACCACATGATGCTGGACGGCCTGGAGGACGCCTACGAGCCCGGCCGGTCCATGGGCACCTTCGGCGAGGACTGCGCGGCCAAGTACGGCTTCACGCGCGAGCAGCAGGACGCCTTCGCCATCGCGAGCGTCCAGCGCGCCCAGGCCGCCACCGCCTCCGGGGCCTTCGCGGCCGAGATCACGCCGGTCACGGTGAAGACGCGCGCCGGCGAGACGGTGGTATCCATCGACGAGGGGCCGGCCAAGGCCAGGCTCGACAAGATCGGTACGCTCAAGCCCGCCTTCAGGAAGGACGGCACCATCACGGCAGCCTCCAGTTCGTCCATCAACGATGGCGCCGCCGCGCTGGTGATGATGCGGGCCTCCACCGCGCAGAAGCTCGGCTGCCAGCCGCTCGCGCGCGTCGTTAGCCACGCCGTGCACGCCCAGGAGCCGGAGTGGTTCTCCACCGCGCCGGTTGGCGCCACGCAGAAGGCGCTGGCCAAGGCCGGCTGGAGCGTCCAGGACGTGGACCTGTGGGAAGTCAACGAGGCCTTCGCCGTGGTGCCGATGGCGCTGATGAAGGAGCTTGGCGTGTCGCACGACATTGTCAACGTCCACGGCGGCGCCTGCGCGCTGGGTCACCCGATCGGCGCCAGCGGCGCGCGCATCATCGTCACGCTGATCCACGCGCTGCAGGCGCGCGGCAAGAAGCGTGGCCTGGCCACGCTGTGCATCGGCGGCGGCGAGGGTACGGCGCTGGCGCTGGAACTGCTCTGAAAACAAGCGCTGTGCCTGTTCGCCAGGCAAGGTACGATGCCTGTCTTTCTTCAAGGAGCCTGACATGAGCACGGTCCTCGTCATCGGCGCCTCGCGCGGCCTGGGGCTGGAGTTTGTCCGCCAGTACACCGAGGCCGGCGAGCGCGTGATCGCCACCGCGCGCGACGACGCGGGCCTGGCCCGGCTGCGTGACCTCGGCGCCCAGGCGCTGCGCGTGGACGTGGCCCAGCCGGCCAGCGTGAGCGGCCTGGCCTGGCAACTCGATGGCGAGAAGATCGACCTGGCCCTCTACGTCGCCGGCGTCTATGCGCACGGCGATGCGAAGACGCCGCCCACGCAGCAGGATTTCGACCTGACGATGCACACCAACGTGCTCGGCGCCATGCAGGTGATTCCGCAGGTGGCGCCGCTGGTCGAGGCGGCGGGGGGGCGCTTCGCCTTCCTCAGCAGCGGCATGGGCCGCATCGGCGGGGTCGATTCCAGCCAGGGCTGGACCTACCGCGTCAGCAAGGCAGCGCTCAACATGGCGGTGGCGTCGGCGCAGGCCGATTACCCGGGCGCGATCCTGGTCGCGCTGTGTCCGGGCTGGGTGCGCACCGACCTGGGCGGGCACAACGCGCCGCTGTCCGCGCAGGAGAGCGTGGCGGCGATGCGCGCCACCCTCGCCGACCTCACGCCGGCGCACAAGGGGCAGTTCCTGAACCACCACGGCGATCCTTTCCCGTCCTGGTGAGCGTCCCCGCGGGGCGGGTGCGGCGGTCATCGGCGTGTCACGGGCCTGTCATACACTCGCGCGCATGACCGAAACGACCCTTGGTGGCCGCGGCGCGGGCCGGGGCCTGCTGCGTCACCTCATCCTTCTGGCGCCGCTGGCGGCCCAGGCCGCCGCGCCCGCAGACATGCCGGACGAGGTCCCCGCGGCGGACCGCCTGGCCTGGCATGCGCAGGCCACCTACATCCGGCAGCTCAAGCCGGCCTTCTCGGCCGCCTACAGCGGCCCGCACAGCCTGCGCCCCGAGCGCGAGACCTCCTACTCGTTCACCGCCACTGGCGATCTGGGCCTGCGGCTGTGGGATGGCGCGCAGATGCACTTCAACCCCGAGGCGGCGCAGGGCATTCCGCTGTCCAACCTGACCGGGGCGGGCGGCCTGTCCAACGGCGAGCTGGCGCGCACCTCGGGCGCGGACCTCACCGTGTACCGTGCGCGCTGGTTCCTGCAGCAGCGTTGGGACGCCGGCGGCGAGCGCGAGACGCTGGAGGCCGACTTCAACGAGCTGGGCGGCCCGGTGGCGGCCCGGCGCTGGACGCTGACGCTGGGCAACTTCTCGCTGCTCGACTACTTCGACAACAACCCCTACGCCAAGGACCCGCGCGAGCAGTTCCTCAACTGGTCGTTCCTGACGCACGGCGCCTGGGACTTCCCGGCCGACGCGCGCGGCTACTCGATGGGCGGCGTGCTCGAATACCGCACCCCGCAGTGGGCGGTGCGGGCGGGCCGGCTGATGCAGCCGCGCGAGTCCAACGGCCTGAAGCTGGACGGGCGTATCGGCCGCCACTACGGCGACCAGGTCGAGCTGGAGTCCGAGCTGCCCGTCGCCGTCCCGGCCGGTCCGCTGCGTGGGCGCCTGCTGCTGTTCCGCAACCGGGCGGTGATGGGCGCCTTCGGCGAGGCGCTGGCCGCCGCGGCCGGCGGCGTGCCCGACGTGGGCGCGGTGCGGCGCGAGCAGTCCAAGACGGGCTGGGGCCTGACGCTGGAGGCCCCGCTGGGGCCCGACGCCGGCCTGTTCCTGCGCGCCAGCCGCAACAACGGCCGCGCCGAGACCTACGCCTTCACCGAGATCGACCGCCAGCTGGCGCTGGGCGGCCAGTTCAGCGGCGGCGCCTGGGGCCGGGGCGCCGACCGCTGGGGCGTGGCGCTGGCGTTCAACGACCTGTCGCCCACGCACCGCGATTACCTGGCCGCCGGAGGGCAGGGCTTCTTCCTGGGCGACGGCGCGCTGCGCTACGGGACCGAGCGGGTGGCCGAGGCCTATTACCGCTGGGCCCTGCCGGCGGTGCCGGTGGGGGGCGCGGCCCTGCAGTCGGCGCTGTCGGTCGGCGTGCAGCACATCGCGCGTCCCGGCTACAACCGCGACCGCGGGCCGGTACAGGTCTATTCGCTGCGCTGGCACAGCGAGTTCTGATACGGTTTCGCCTTCAAGCAGATGATTTTTCGGTTCCACCGATTGGCGCGCGTGCCGGGTGGGCCAGGGCAGGCGGCCCGGGTATGCGTTCTCCGGCCTGCTCGCGGGCGACGGCACGGGTACGCAGGCATCGTTGCGTGAACACCGTGGTGGGCGCTCAGCCTCTGTGGCAACCGCGAATCGGGCCTGCGCCCGCACACCCGAACCACCTGCCCCCAAGCGACGCCGAAGCAAGCCTGCAGAAACGCCCGGCCTGACGCGAGGTGCAGGCTCGTCCCGCATCGGCACGCCACCCCTTGACCAGGGGATCTTGATTTTCAAATGCAAACAGGCTCGGTCGGAATGTCCATGGGCATGCGCATAATTGACGTTTACGTTAACGTCACATGGAGGCGACATGCTGCTGACCCCCGACCAGGAAATGATCCGCGACGCCGTGCGCACCTTCGCGCGCGAGCAGCTCTGGCCCCACGCCGCGCGCTGGGACAAGGAACGACACTTCCCCAGGGAGGCGCACCGGGGCCTGGCCGCGCTCGGCGCCTATGGCATTTGCGTCCCCGAGGAACTGGGCGGTGCCGGCCTGGACTACCTGACTCTGGCCGTGGTGCTGGAGGAGATCGCCGCCGGTGACGGCGGCACCAGCACGGCGATCAGCGTGACCAACTGCCCGGTCAACGCCATCCTCATGCGCTACGGCAATGCCGAGCAGCAGCAGCGCTGGCTGGGCCCGCTGGCGCGCGGCGAGATGCTCGGCGCCTTCTGCCTGACCGAGCCGCAGGCCGGCTCCGACGCCTCGTCGCTGCGCACCATCGCCACGCGCGAGGGCGACAGCTACGTGATCTCCGGCGTCAAGCAGTTCATCACCAGCGGCCAGCAGGGCGACGTGGCCATCGTCATTGCCGTCACCGACAAGGGCGCCGGCAAGAAGGGCATGAGCGCCTTCATCGTGCCGACGAAGACGCCCGGTTACGTGGTAGCGCGGCTGGAGGAAAAGCTGGGCCAGCACTCTAGCGACACGGCGCAGATCAACTTCGAGCAATGCCGCATCCCGGCGGAGAACCTGATCGGCGCCGAAGGCGAGGGCTACAAGATCGCCCTCTCCGCGCTGGAGGGCGGGCGCATCGGCATCGCCGCGCAGAGCGTGGGCATGGCGCGCAGCGCACTGGAGGTCGCCATCGACTACGCCAAACAGCGCGAGAGCTTCGGCACGGTCATCTTCAACCACCAGGCGGTGGGCTTTCGCCTGGCCGAGTGCGCCACCCGGCTGGAGGCGGCGCGCCAGCTGATCTGGCACGCGGCCAGCCTGCGCGACGCCGGCCGCCCCTGTCTGAAGGAGGCCGCCATGGCCAAGCTGTTCGCCAGCGAGATGGCCGAGCAGGTCTGCTCCGCCGCGATCCAGACCCTGGGCGGCTACGGCTACGTCAGCGACTTCCCGCTGGAGCGCATCTACCGCGACGTGCGCGTCTGCCAGATCTACGAGGGTACGAGCGACGTGCAGAAGATCCTGATTCAGCGCGCGCTGGCCTGAACCCCGGCTGGGGCCGGGCCCGGTGCGCCGGTGCGCCGCGCCTGAGACAATCGCCGCGGACCGGGTGCGTCCTCGCTGCCCCCGGTGTCTTGATGGACAGGTCAACATGAAAATCATCATCCTCGGCGCCGGCCGCGTGGGCGAAAGCGTGGCGGAAAGCCTGGCTTCCGAGCAGAACGACATCACCGTGGTCGATCCCGACCCCGAGCGCCTGCGCGCGCTGGAGGACCGGTTGGACCTGCGTGGCGTGGCCGGCAACGGCATTCAGCCTTCGGTGCTGCGCGGCGCCGGCGCGGCGGACGCCGATCTGTTCATCGCCTGTGCTTCGCAGGACGAAACGAATCTGGTGGCCTGCAAGGTTGCGCACGACGTGTTCAACATCCCGACCACGATCGCCCGGCTTCGCTCGCCCGAGTTCCCGGAAGGCTCCCCGCTGCTGGGCAAGGAGGGCTTCGCGGTGGATCAGGTGATCTGCCCCGAGGAGTCGGTGATGCACTACATCCACCAGCTGATCGAATACCCCGAGGCGCTGCAGGTGCTGGAGTTCTCGCAGGGCCGCGCGCACCTGATCGCGGTGCGCGTGCGCGCCGGCAGCGCGCTGGCCGGGCACACCATCGGCGAGTTCCGCGAGCGCTTTCCCGACGCGCCGATGCGCGTGGTGGCGATCTACCGGCAGGACGACGAGATCCCCTGCGAGCCGAGCACGCGCGTGCAGCCGGGCGACGAGGTGTTCGTGCTGGCTGACAAGGAAAGGATTCGCATCGTGCTGCAGGCCATGCACAGCCGCGTGCAGCCGGTGCGGCGCGTGATGATTGCCGGCGGCGGCCGGGTCGGGCTTCGGCTGGCGCGCAGCCTGGCGGGTCAGTACCAGGTCAAGCTCATCGAGCGCGACCGCAAGCGCTGCGAGTACCTGGCGGCGGAACTGCCCAGCGACATGCTGGTGCTGGAAGGCGACAGCGCCGACGAGGACCTGCTGACCGACGAGAACGTCGGCGAGATGGACCTGTTCCTCGCGCTGACCAACGACGACGAGGACAACATCCTGTCGGCCATGCTGGCCAAGCGCCTGGGCGCGCGGCGCGTGGTGGCGCTGATCAACCGCCGCGCCTACGCCGAGATGATGACGGGCAGCACGATCGACATCGCCGTCTCGCCCGCGCAGGCGGTGATCGGCGAACTGCTGGCCCATGTGCGGCGCGGCGCGGTGGCGGCGGTGCACAGCCTGCGCCGCGGCGCCGCCGAGGCGCTGGAAGGCGTGGCGCGTGGCGATGCGCGGACCTCGCGCCTGGTCGGCCGGCGCATCGAACAGATCCCGCTGCCGGCCGGCGCACGCATTGGCGCCCTGGTGCGGGGGCGCGGCGCCGGCTGCGAAGTGCTGATGCCGCACCACGACAAGGTGATCGAGACCGACGACCACGTCATCATCTTCCTGCCGCACAAGCGCATGGTGCGCGAGGTCGAGCGGCTGTTCCAGGTCAGCGCGACCTTCTTCTGAGTTCCACCGAGTGTCATGACTGGTCTTGCGCCTGCCCTGTTTGTCCTGTCCCGCGTGATGGCGGGTTTCGCGCTGGCTTTTGCCGTGCCGCTGGTCTGGGGCTGGCAGACCGACACGCCGGCCCTGCGCGCGGTCTGGGCGCAGGGCGCGCTGGTCACCGCTGGCGGCGCGGCCGTGCTGTGGGCCGCCACGCGCCGGCTGCGCCGGGAGCTGCTGCCGCGCGACGGCTTCCTGCTGGTGAACCTGGTCTGGCTGGTCCTGCCGGCCTGCGCCGCCGTGCCGCTGCGCTACGGGGTGCCGGGCATCGGCTGGACCACCGCTTATTTCGAGGCCATGAGCGCGCTCACCGCCACCGGCGCCACCGCGCTGTCGGGGCTGGACGCGCTGCCGCTGTCGGTCAATGTCTGGCGCTGCTTCCTGCAGCTGCTCGGTGGCCTGGGCATCATGCTGCTGGTGGTGGCGGTGCTGCCCTTGCTGGGGCTGGGCGGCATGCAGCTGTACAAGGCCGAGACGCCTGGCCCGATGAAGGACGCCAAGCTCACGCCGCGCATCGCCGAGACGGCCCGCGGCCTGTGGGGCGTGTACTTCGTGCTGTCTGGGGCTTGCATGGTGGCCTACCGCTGGGCCGGCATGAGCTGGGCCGATGCGTTCATGCACATGTGCACCACGGTCGGCCTGGGCGGCTTTTCCTCGCATGATGCAAGCTTCGGCCACTGGGATTCGCCGCGTCTGGAGGCGGTGGCGATCGTCTTCATGGCGCTGTCGGGCGTCAGCTTCGCCCGCTACTTCATCGTCTGGCGCGCGCGCTCGCTGCAGTCGCTGCTGCGCGACGCCGAGGTCCGCGCCTATGCCGTCACGCTGCTCGGTTCGGCCCTGCTGCTGGGAGGGGTGCTGGTGGTGCACCAGACCTACGTCGATGAGGGCAGCGCGATGCGCGCGGCCGTGTTCCATGTGGTGTCGCTGGCCACCACCACCGGCTATGCCTCGGCCAACTACGCGCAGTGGCCCGTGTTCGCGCCCGTCTGGCTGATGTTCCTCGGCTGCTTTGTCTCCTGCGCCGGCTCGACCGGGGGCGGCATCAAGATGGTGCGCATGCTGCTGCTGATCAAGCAGGCTCGGCGCGAGCTGGTGCGCATCATCCACCCGCGCGTGGTGAATCCGGTCACGCTGGGCAACGTGGCGGTGCCGGCCGGCGTGACCGCCGCCGTGATGGCCTTCATGCTGATCTATGGCGCCACCATCGTGGGCCTGACCCTGCTGATGCTGTTGTCCGGGCTGGACATCCTCACGGCGTTCACCGCCGTGATCGCCTGCGTCAACAACATCGGCCCCGGCCTCGGCGCGGTCGGCCCGGACGCCAACTTCGGCGTGCTCAGTGAATTCCAGCTCTGGGTCTGCACCGTGGGCATGCTGATGGGCCGGCTGGAGCTGCTCAGCGTGCTGGTGCTGTTCACCGCGCCGTTCTGGCGCAAGTGAGTGTCGGTTTCTGGTGGCGCTCAGCCGCGCGCTCGCAGCGTCGGCTCGAAGCTGCGGTCCCAGAGTGGTGCCACCTGGGCCGGTCCGTCGAGCACGCCGAGCTGGAGGAAGGTGTCCGCCACCGCCTGGTGGCCGCGCACCACGGTGTCGTCCACCGGGCGCAGGTCGTAGTCGGTGCTGCGGTTGTTCCACAGCTCGATCAGGTCGCCCACCGCCACGCGCGTCTCGGCGGACTGGGCCCGCGCATAGGCCAGGTAGTTGCTGTTGGCCCAGTGGTAGGCGCGGCGCAGGCGCTGCAGGTAGTCGGCGATCGCGGCGTGCCGCAGCGGGTCGGCCACGGCCTTCGGGTTGGCGTAGACCGGGAAGTTGCCCGACAGGTAGCCCTTGCCGGTCTTGAGCACGCGCGCGCCGTAGCGCAGCCGGGCCAGCTGGCCGTTGTAGCCGTAGATGGCCCAGGCGTCGAGGTCGCCGCGGTCGAAGGCGGACAGGCCGTCCGCGGGTGTCAGGCTCACCGGGGTGATGTCGTTGAACGAGAGGCCCACCTCGGCCAGCTGCTTGCTCAGGAAGTAGTGCGCGGTGGTGCCGCGCACGTAGCCGACGCGCTTGCCCTTGAGATCGGCGATGCGCTGGATCGGCGCGTCCTTGCGCGCCAGCGTCACCTGGTTGTTCAGGTCCTCGCGCACCACGGCGATGAAGCGCACCTGCGCCTTCTGGCGCGCCGCGAACAGCGCGGGGATCTCGCTGCCCGAGCCGAGGTCCAGCGCGTCGCCGTTGAGCGCCTCGATGTGCAGCACGCCGTTGTTCAGCTCGCGCCATTCGATGCGGTAGGGCGTGTCGGTCAGCCCGGCGGCGCCGAGCAACGCGCGCCAGTTGCCCTTGTAGGTGCCGATGCGCAGCGTCACCTTCGACAGGTCCGCCGCGCCGGGAGTGGCCGCATGGGCCATGCCGGCCAGTCCGCCGAGGGCGGCGCCCAGGCCGCCCAGCACCAGGCCGCGGCGGCCGATCGTCCATGAATTTTCTTGCATGACCTGTTCTTTCTCGTTCGTCAAAGGGGACGAGCGTAGGGGGGATGCGGCGTTGGCCAAAGACCAATGCGTAGCATGCATATGCGAAAAACGCGGCTGGGCCCGGTCTGCCTACAATCGTGGCCCGGGTCCGTGTCGGGCCGCCGCCTCCTCGTCGCCAACGTGTCCACCCCGCCTCCCTCCTTCCCCTGTCCCTGCGGACGCACCGATGCCAGGCAACGCCCCCTGGCGTTCGCCGCCTGCTGCGGCCGCTACCTCGATCACTTCGACGCCGCGCCGGCGCCCGACGCGGAAAGCCTGATGCGCTCGCGCTACAGCGCCTTCGTGCTGGAGCGCGCCGAGTACCTGCGGGACACCTGGCACGCCAGCACGCGGCCCGCCATGCTGGATTTCGAGCCGGGCGCCAAGTGGCTGGGGCTGACGGTGCGGGACCACCGCGTGACTGGCGCCGATGCGGCCGAGGTCGAGTTCGTCGCGCGCTACCGCGTGGCGGGCCGTCCCGTGCGCCTGCACGAGCGCAGCCGATTCGTGCGCGAGGGCGGGCGCTGGTTCTACGTGGATGGCGACCAATTCTGATCCGGCTCCCCGGCGTCCCGATAATCGCGCCATGACTTTCGAAGCTGTTTTGTTTGATTGCGACGGCGTGCTGGTGGACAGCGAGCCTATCACCAATGGCGTGCTGCGCGACATGCTGGAAGAGCGGGGCTGGGCCATGTCGGCCGAGGACTGCATGCGCTTCTTCGTCGGCAAGGCGGTGCGCGACGAGCGCGCCACCATCGAGGCGCGTACCGGCCTGCCGCTGACCGAGGACTGGATGCGCGCCTTCTACGCGCGGCGCAACGCCCAGCTGGAGGCGCGCCTGACCGCGATCGACGGGGCCTTGGTCGCCGTGCAGGCGGTGCATGCCGGGGTGGACGGGCGCATCGCCTGCGCTTCCGGCGCCGACCGCTTCAAGGTCGAGATGCAGCTCGACAAGGTGGGCCTGCGGCCGTATTTCGGCGACCGCGTCTTCAGCGGCCACGAGATGCCGCGTTCCAAGCCCGCGCCCGACGTCTACCTGGCGGCCGCCGTGGCGCTGGGCGTGCCGCCCGCGCGCTGCGCCGTGGTGGAGGACACCGTGACCGGCGTCGCCGCCGGCGTGGCGGCGGGCGCCACGGTGTACGGCTACAGCCCCTCGCCGTTAGGCCATGGCTCGCCCGAGGCGCTGCGCGCGGCGGGCGCGGTGCGGGTGTTCACCGACATGCGGCAGCTGCCGGCCCTGCTCGGGCTGTGAGGCGGTGGGCGGCGCGGTCGCTGCGGTAAACCTGAACGGGCCCGGGGCTCGGCTTGCCCGCGGCCGGGGCGGCGCGCTACAGTCGTGCCAGGGTCGGCGCACACCAGGCGCCGACACCGGCCACGAGGCCCGGTCTTTTTCGGGGATGTGAAAGCACTCGCCATGGACGCCACCGCCTACTTCACCCAGCTCGCCCGTTACCACGTCTGGGCCACCGATCGCCTGCTGGAGGCGGTGGCCGCCTTGCCGGAAGAGGCCTACCGGCGCGACACGGGCCTGTTCTTCCGCAGCATCCACGGCACGCTCAACCACCTGTGCGTGGCCGAGCAGCAGCTGTGGTTTGCGCGCTTTGCCGAGGGCGCCTCGCCCAGGGTGGCGCTGGATGCCGAGGTCGAGCCCGACCGCCAGCGGCTCGACCAGCGCCTGCGCGAAAGCGCCGCGCGCTGGGGGGCGCTGATCGCGACCTGGCCCGCGCAGCGCTTCGACGGCACGCTGGACTACACGACCACCAAGGGCCTGCCCGCGTCGCTGCCATTCGCGCTGACGCTGGCCCATGTGTTCAACCACGGCACACACCACCGTGGCCAGGTCACGGCGGCGCTCACGGCCCTGGGCCAGCCCGGCCCGGAGCTGGATCTGGTGTACTTCCTGCAGGCCCAGAGGCCTGCGCCATGAGCACGGGCTGGCCAGTCGCCCAGGCCTGCCAGCTGCAACGCAAGCCGGCCCGGCTGGCGGGCTGATCGACGCAGGGCCCGGTCATGGACGCACTCTGGCTCCAGCTGATCCAGTGGCTGCATGCCGTGGGCCTGCCTCTGGACGGTGGCACGGTGGTTGCCGCAGGCGAGGGTGCGGCGCGCGTGGCGGGCCGGCTCGACCTGCCGGGCCTGCTGGCGCTGGCGGCGGCACTCGGCTGGGCCAGCGGTCTGCGCCTCTACGCCGTGGTGTTTCTCACCGGGTTGGCCGGCGCCACCGGCTGGCTGGCGCTGCCCGAGGGGCTCAGGCTGCTGCAGCACCCGGCGATGCTGGCGGCCAGCGGCGCGCTTCTGTTCGTCGAGTTCTTCGCCGACAAGATCCCGGGGCTCGATTCGCTGTGGGACCTGCTGCAGAGCGTGATCCGTATCCCCGCCGGCGCGGCGCTGGCGGCCGGCGTGTTCGGCGCGGACAGCGCGACCCTGGCCACGGCGGCGGCGCTGATGGGTGGCACGCTGGCCGCCACCAGCCAGGCGGCCAAGACCACCACGCGCGCGGCCATCAACACTTCGCCCGAGCCCTTGTCCAACCTGCTCGCCAGCTTTGCCGAGGACGGGCTGGTGGTGGGCGCCCTGTGGCTGGCGGCCACGCATCCGGTGCTGTTCGGCATCGCGCTGCTGATCGCGGTGGTGCTGATGTGGATCGTGACCTGGGTGCTGTTCAGGTTCCTGCGCGGGGTGTGGCGCCGCGTGGCGCGCTGGGTCGGCGGTTCGCCGGCCAGGGGCTGACGGCCATGGGGGCGATGAGGAGCCCACGCCATCGCGGCGCTGGCTGAAGGCGTGAAGCGGCGGCGCCTGTCGAGTGCATGACAGGACGGCCAGGTCAAACCGGCTACGCTCGGCGCCCATGAACATCACTTTCTGTTGCACCGATACCAAGGCGGAGCCCTGGCTGGCCGGCCTGCGCGCGGCACTGCCGCAGGCCAGCGTCGAGGTCTGGGCGCCCGGCGCCGCGCCGGCCGATTACGCCGTGGTCTGGGCGCCACCGCAGGCCTTTCTGGACGAGCAGCCGCAGCTCAAGGCGCTGTTCAACATCGGCGCGGGCGTCGATGCCCTCCTGAAACTGCGCATGCCGCCGGGCGTGCAAGTGGTGCGGCTCGACGACGCCGGCATGTCGGTGCAGATGGCCGAGTACGTCTGCCACGCCGTGATCCGGCACTTCCGGGCGTTCGACGGCTACGCGGCCGACGTGGCGCGGGGCCAGTGGTCCTACCGCAAGCCGCGCAGTCGCGCCGATTTCGCGGTCGGCGTGATGGGGCTGGGCGTGCTCGGCGAGCGCGTGGCGCGCGCGCTGCGCGTCTTCGAGTTCCCGGTCAACGGCTGGAGCCGCTCGCCCAAGGCCATCGACGGCGTTCGTGCCTTCACGGGCGCAGGCCAGTTCCACGACTTCCTGGCCGCCTCGCGCGTGCTGGTCAATCTGCTGCCGCTGACGCCCGGGACGGAAAACATCCTGAACCGCGACACGCTGGGCCGCCTGCAGCCCGGCGGCTACCTGATCAACGTGGCGCGCGGCGCGCACCTCGTGGAGGACGACCTGCTCGCGCTACTGGACGGCGGCCACCTGGCGGGCGCCACGCTCGACGTGTTCCGCGCCGAGCCGCTGCCGGCCGGCCATCCGTTCTGGACCCATCCGAAGATCACCGTGACACCACACACCTCGGCGCGCACGCTGCGCGACGAAAGCATTGCCCAGATCGCGGGCAAGATCGGCGCGCTGGAGCGCGGCGCGGCGATTGCCGGTATCGTCGATCCTGGGCGCGGCTACTAAACGTCGCCACAGGCTGCGCTCGGGCACAATCCCTGGCGTGTCTGGCGCCGTCCGTTGGAGCGCCTGCTTGTTGTACTGAACCGGTCCCGCCCCATGCCTGAAGCCTCTCTCTCCGACGCGCCCGCGGGCGCACCGTCCAGCTCGCTCGCCGGGCGCGCCCGCGAGGTGCTGACCGGCGACGCGGAGGTGCCGACGCCCTGCATCTCGGTCTGCCGCATGGACGAGGCGCGCGGCTGGTGCATGGGCTGCCTGCGCACGTGCGAGGAGCTGCGCGAGTGGCGCGCGCTGGACGACGCCGGCAAGCGGGTCATCTGGGGCCGCATCGAGCAGCGGCTGGCCGACGTCGCCGCCAGTCAGGTGGAGCCGGCATGAAGCACCTGACCTTCTATTTCGACGTCGTCTCGCCCTACGCCTACCTGGCGTTCGAGCAGCTGCCCGAGGCGCTGGCCGGCATCAGCCACAGCGTGACCTACAAGCCGGTGCTGTTCGCGGCGCTGCTGAAGCAGCACGGCCAGCGCGGGCCGGCGGAACTGCCCGGCAAGCGCGAATGGACCTACCGCCAGGTGCAGTGGCTGGCACACAGCGCCGGCGTGGACCTGCAGCTGCCGGCCGCCCACCCGTTCAATCCCTTGCCGCTGCTGCGCCTGGCGCTGGCCTGCGATGCGCGCGGCGAGCCGAACCGCTACGTCTGCGAGACGATCCTGCGCCACGTCTGGCGCGGCGGCGCGGCGGCCGATGACGCGGCGCGCCTGGCCGCGCTGACCCAGACGCTGGCCCCCGCGTGCGATCCGCGGGATGCGGCGGTGAAGGCCGAACTGCGCGCGCACACCGACGAGGCTCTGGCGCTCGGCCTGTTCGGCGTGCCCAGCATCGTGGTGGATGGTCGCGTGTTCTGGGGCCTGGATGCCCTGCCCATGCTGCGCGCCTACCTTCTGAACGACCCGTGGTTTGCCGGTCCGGCCTGGGCTGCCGCCGCAAGCGTCGCGCAAGGCCCCGGGCGCTGAATGGAGGGCTGGACCACCAGCCTGTGCCATGCCCAACGCCTTCAATTTCTCCGCCTCCCCGTTTGACTGTCTGAGCCCGGACGAGCAGCGCCTGGTGCGCGACAGCGTGGACATCGCCTACTTCCGCGAGGGGGAGGCCATCCTCGACGTCGGCACCGCGCCGACCCACCTGTTCGTCATCATCAAGGGCTACGTCACCCAGCTCGATGACGACGAGGTGATCACCACCTACGGGCCGGACGACTGCTTCGACGGCCGCGGCCTGGTCGCCGGCAAGGTCAGCAGCCGTTTCGTGGCGGCCGAGGAAGTGGTGGCCTACCAGCTGGCACGGCAGGCGGTGAATGCGCTGATCGCCGGGAATGCCACCTTCGGCGCGCTGCTGTTCGCCGACCTGAGCAACAAGCTCAGCGCCCTGGCGGCGCGCGCGGCGCAGCACGAGCTGCAGTCGCTCACGCTGTCGCGCGTGGACGAGGCGTTCCTGCGTCCGGCCCGCGTGGTCGATGCACAGACCGACATCCTGTCGGTGGTGAAGCTGTTCCAGGCGGAGCGCACGGCCAATGTGCTGGTGAGCGACACGCAATCGGCGCCGCCCCGGCTCGGCATCTTCACCGCCACCGCCCTGCAGCGCGCCATCCTGGACGGCCGTCCGCTGGAGCGGCTGGCGGTCGGCGAACTGGCGAATTTCTCCTTGGTCGAGGTGCGGCCATCCGACCAGCTGGGCGACGCCATGGTGCTGATGCTGCGGCACAAGGTGCACCGGGTCGTGGTGGTGGAGGAGGGCCGCGTGCTGGGCATTCTGGAGGCGCTGGACCTGTTCAGCTTCCTGTCCAACCAGTCCCACCTGATCACCGTGCGGATCGAGGAGGCGCAGGACCTGGAAGGCTTGCGCCAGGCCGCGGCCCAGATCACCCGCATGATCGCCTTGCTGTACCGCAGCGGCTCGCGCGTGCAGCTGATCGCCCGGCTGGTGCAGCAGCTCAATGCCCGCCTGTTCGAGCGCGCCTGGCAGCTGATCGCGCCGGCCGGGCTGGTGGCGAACAGCTGCCTGTTCGTGATGGGCAGCGAGGGGCGCGGCGAGCAACTGCTGAAGACGGACCAGGACAACGGACTGATCCTGCGCGACGGCTACCCGGCCCCCGCCGACCTGGCCGCGATCTGCCAGCGCTTCTCTGACGCGCTGAACGGCTTTGGCTATCCGGAGTGTCGGGGCCTGGTCATGGTGAACAACCCGCAGTGGCGCAAGCCCATGAGCGACTTCGCGCAGATGACGCGCCAGTGGCTGATCCTGCCCGACGGCGACAGCCTGATGAATCTGGCGATCTTCATGGACGCGCACCCGGTCTGCGGCGATGCCGCGCTGCTGGAGGCCGTGCAGCGCAGCCTGATGGTGCTCGCCACCGACAACGATGCCGTGCTGAGCCGCTTCGCCGCGGCGGTCGAGGCCTTCGGCGGCAGCGCCGGCTGGTGGGACCGGCTGCTGGGCCTCGGCGACGCGGGCCAGCACCTCGATCTCAAGAAGGAAGGGACCTTCCCGCTGGTGCATGGCGTGCGCAGCCTGGCGCTGGCGCACCGCGTCACGGAGACCAGCACCACCGGCCGCATCGCGGCGCTGGTGGCGCAGGGGTTGCTGGACGCGGACCTGGGCACGGACCTGACCGACAGCCTGCACTTCTTCATGGGCCTCAAGCTCAAGGCCGGCCTGGCCGAGCTGGATCTGGGCAAGACCGTGACCGGCGCCATCGACCTCAGCCGGCTCAGCAGCCTGGACCGGGATCTGCTGAAGGACACGCTGGGCGTGGTCAAGCGCTTCAAGGCCTTGCTGCGCCAGCGCTTCCACCTGGACGCGGTCTGAGCATGGCTCCCCGTTCACTCCTGTCGCGCGGATGGGGCGCCCTGCGGCGCGAGTGGCTGCTCTACCACCTGGGCGACCCGGCGTTCCGCTTCATGTTCGATCCGCCGCCGGACAACGAGTGGGTGTCGCTCGACTGCGAGACCACCGGTCTGAACGTGCGCAGCGACGAGATCGTCTCAATCGGTGCCGTGCGCATCGTGGGCAACCGCGTCATGACCAGCGAGCGGCTGGAGCTGCTGGTGCGGCCGGAGCGCGGTGTGTCGGCCGAGAGCGTGCGCATCCATCGTCTGCGCGAGCGCGACGTGGCCGAGGGCCTGCCGATCGACGAGGCCCTGAAGCGCCTGCTGCACTTCATCGGCAGCCGGCCACTGGTCGGCTACTACCTGTCGTTCGACGTTGCCATGATCAACCGTGCCCTCTTTCCCCTGCTCGGCCAGGGCCTGCCGCAGCCGCAGATCGAGGTGTCGGCGCTGTACTACGACCACAAGTTCCGCCAGCTGTCGGCCCACCAGCGCCAGGGCGAGGTCAACATCGACCTGCGCTTCGCCACCCTGATGCAAGACCTCAGCCTGCCCGTGCGCGAGGCGCACGACGCCCTCAACGACGCGGTGATGGCGGCGCTGGCCTTCATCAAGCTGCGGCAGTTGCGCGGCGACTGATCGTCTTCCGTGTGCAACGGGGCCCCGGCGGTCCCTTGCGGCGCTTTACGAAACGCCAACATGAAGGCGCCAGAATGCGAGCCTTCCGATTCCCGCCTGCACCATGTCCACTGCCTTTTCTGCCTGCCCCCCTGCCGCGCGGGGCGATCGAACGCTTTCTTCTGCCGACGCCAGCGGGCGGCGCCTCCCCGGAGGCCGCTGGATGGTGGGGGTCCTGCTGGCCCTGGGGCTGGCCGCCTGCTCGAAACAGCAGGCCGCCGCCCCCGCGCCGGCCGGGCCCGCCAAGGTGGGCGTGGTGGTGATGCAGAAGCAAAGCCAGCAGATCGACACCACCTTGCCCGGCCGCACGCGGGCCTTCCAGAGCGCGGAGGTGCGGCCCCAGGTCACCGGCATCCTCCAGAAGCGGCTGTTCACCGAAGGCGCCACGGTCCGGCAGGGGCAGCCGCTCTACCAGATCGACGCCGCCTCGCTGCGCGCGGCCGAAGCCAGTGCGGTGGCCGCGCTGGCCAAGGCCCAGGCCAGCCAGCGGACCCTGCAGGCGACCGCCGCCCGCAATGCCGAGCTGGTCAAGATCGACGCGATCAGCCGCCAGGTCTACGAGGAAAGCCAGGCTGCGGTGACCCAGTCCGCCTCCGATGTGGCCGTGGCCCAGGCCAGCCTGGACAACGCCCGCATCAACCTGCGCTACAGCCGCATCGAGGCGCCGATCAGCGGGCGCATCAGCCTGTCCAGCGTGACCCCGGGCGCCCTGGTCACGGCCAACCAGACCACGGCACTGACCGAGATCGTGCAGCTGGACCCGATGCTGGTGGACTTCACCCAGTCCAGCACCGAGCTGCTGCAGCTCAAGCGCGACTGGGAGCAGGGGCGCTTCCAGAAGGTGGCGGGTGGCGAGGTGCCGGTGCGCATCCGGCTGGACGACGGGACCGACTACCCGCTTCCCGGCAAGCTGCAGTTCTCCGGTGTGATCGTCAACGCCACGACCGGCGCCGTCACGCTGCGCGCCGTGGTGCCCAATCCGGACGGGGTGCTGCTGCCGGGCATGTACGTGCAGGCGCTGCTGCCCACGGGGCTGGCGCCCGATGCGCTGCTGGTGCCGCAGCAGTCCGTCACGCGCGACCTGACCGGCCGCGCCAGCGTGCTGGTGGTCAAGGAAGGCGACGTGGTGGACAAGCGTGCCGTGGAGCTGGACCGCGCCATCGGCAGCCTGTGGCTGGTGCGCGCCGGCCTGCAGGCCGGCGAGCGCGTGGTGGTGGACGGCTTCCAGCGCGTCAAGCCCGGGGACAAGGTCGTCCCCGTGAAGGTGGATCCTTTGGCGAAGAAGGAGGCCCGGAAGGTGGACGCGGCCCAGGCGGCGGCTGCGCTCAAGGCGGCCTTGTAAGCGGGAGGGGCGCAGCACATGGCACAGTTCTTCATCAACCGGCCCATCTTCGCGTGGGTCCTCGCCATCGTCGTCATGCTGGCGGGGGCCTTGTCCATCGTCGCCCTGCCGCTGGAGCAGTACCCCGACATCGCGCCGCCGCGCGTCACGATCAGCGCGCAGTACACGGGCGCCTCGGCCGAGACCGTGGAGGATTCGGTGACCCAGATCATCGAGCAGCAGCTCAAGGGCATCGACAGGGTGATCTACATGAGCGGGACTAGCGATGCGTCGGGGCGCTCGCGCATCACGCTGACCTTTTCGCCCGGTACGGACATCGACGTGGCCCAGGTGCAGGTGCAGAACAAGCTGCAGGCGGCGATGAACCGACTGCCCGAGGCCGTGAAGAGCCGCGGCGTGTTCGTGAACAAGGGCGGGCAGGACTACCTGGTCACCTACAGCTTCTTCTCGACCGACCCCGCCATTGGCCAGGTGGACATCGGCGACTACATCCAGAGCAACCTGGTGGATGTGATCGGTCGCCTGGACGGGGTAGGGGATGTGACCGTGTTCGGCACCAACCACGCCATGCGCGTCTGGATGGACCCGGCCAGGATGGAGAAGTACGCGCTCATGCCGTCGGACATCGTCTCGGCGCTGAATGCGCAGAATGCCCAGGTCTCCGCCGGCCAGCTGGGCGCCCTGCCCGCGGTGTCGAACCAGCAGCTCAACGCGACGATCACGGCGCGGACCAAGCTCAAGACGGTGGGCGAATTCGAGGCCATCGTGCTCAAGTCGGCCACCGACGGCGCGATCGTCACGCTCAAGGACGTGGCGCGCGTGGAGCTCGGGGCGGACAACCTCACGGTCAAGTCCAAGCTCAACGGCCTGCCCGGCGCGGGCATCGGCGTCGTGCTGGCCGACGGCGCCAACGCCATGGCGGTGTCGGACGCCGTGGCGGCCAAGCTGGCCGAGCTCAAGCCCTTTTTTCCCAACGAGATCGACTACTTCGTCAGCTCCGACACCACCCCCTTCGTGCGCGCCTCGATCAAGGAGGTGGTCAGCGCCCTGGGCGAGGCCATGGCGCTGGTGGTGATCGTGATGTTCCTCTTCCTGCAGAACTTCCGCGCCACGCTGATTCCCGCCATCGCCGTGCCCGTGGTGCTGCTGGGTACCTTCGGCGTGCTGTCGGCCGCCGGCTACTCGATCAACACGCTGACCATGTTCGCCATGGTGCTGGCCATCGGCCTGCTGGTGGATGACGCCATCGTGGTGGTGGAGAACGTGGAGCGCGTGATGCACGAGACAGGCCTCTCGCCCAGGGAGGCCACGCGCCGGTCCATGCGCGAGATCACGCCGGCGCTGGTGGGCATCGGCGTGACGCTGTCGGCCGTGTTCGTGCCCATGGCCTTCTTTGGCGGCTCCACCGGCGTGATCTACCGGCAGTTCTCCATCACCATCGTGGCGGCCATGGCCTTGTCGGTGCTCGTCGCGCTCACGCTGACGCCCGCGCTGTGCGCGACCGTGCTCAAGCTGCCCCACGCCCAGCAAGGCGGGGCCCCGCGGCGGGGCCTGCTGGGCCTGAACGACCGCTTCTTCAGATGGTTCAACCACTACTTCGACGCCACGGCCGCCCGCTACCAGGGCACGGTGGCCTACACCCTGCGCCGCACCAAGCGCATGGTGCTGATTTTCCTGGCGATCTGCGCCGTGGTGGGGATCGTCATCAGCCGACTGCCGACCTCGTTCCTGCCGGACGAGGACCAGGGCTTCGTCCTCGTGAACGTGAACCTGCCCGCCGGCGCGGCCGATGGCCGCCTGCAGGAGGTGCTGGACCAGGTTAACGCCTACTTCGCGCAGCGGCCGGAGGTGATCAGCTTCAACCAGGTGTCGGGCCTGAACGGCGACCAGAGCTCGGCGCGGGGCTTCGTGCGCCTGAAGCCCTGGGCCCAGCGCCCGCTGGCCAGCCAGTCGGCGGCGGCCATCGCCCACCAGGCGACCAAGGACCTGGCCGCCCTCCGCGACGCGCGCGTGTTCGTGACGCAGCCGCCCGCGGTGCGGGGCCTGGGCTCGAACGCCGGCTTCAACTTCATGCTGAAGGACCTCAACGGCCTGGGCCACGAGGCCCTGCTGGCCGCCAAGGACCGCTTCCTGAAGGAGGCGCGCCAGCGCCCGGAGCTGACCAGCCTGCGCTCGACCAACCTGGACGACGCCACCGAACTGCGCCTCGACATCGACGACCGCAAGGCCGCGGCCCTGGGCCTGTCGTACAGCGACATCAACAGCGTGCTGTCCAGCGCCATGGGCGGCACCTACGTGAACGACTTCCTGCACGAGGGCCGCGTCAAGCGGGTCTACATCCAGGGCGACGCGCCGCACCGCATGCTGCCGCAGGACATCGGCAAGTGGACCGTGCGCAACAAGAGCGGGGAGATGGTGCCGTTCAGCGCCTTCTCCACCAGCCACTGGGCCCATGGCTCGCCGCAGCTGGTGCGCTACAACGGCAGTCCCGCTTACGAGATCGTGGGCAGCGCCGCGCCGGGCGTGAGCTCGGGCGTGGCCATGCGGATCGTGGAGGAGATCCTCCAGGGCATGCCGCCGGGCATCGGCCACGAGTGGACCGGCGCATCGCTGCAGGAGCGCCAGTCGGGCGCCCAGGCGCCGCTGCTGTACGCCGTCTCCATCCTGTTCGTGTTCCTGTGCCTGGCCGCGCTGTACGAGAGCTGGACCGTGCCGCTGTCGGTGATGCTGGCCGTCCCGCTCGGCGTGGTGGGCGCGCTGCTGGCCACCTCGCTGCGCGGCCTGACCAACGACGTGTACTTCCAGGTCGGCCTGCTGACCACCGTCGGGCTGGCCGCCAAGAACGCGATCCTGATCGTGGAATTCGCGGTGCAGCTGCAGGCGCAGGGCCGCAGCCTGTTCGACGCCACGGTGGAGGCCGTGCGCCTGCGCCTGCGCCCGATCCTGATGACCTCCCTGGCCTTCGGCTTCGGCGTCATTCCGCTGGCCCTCGGCACGGGGGCCGGGGCGGGCGGGCGCAATGCCATCGGCACGGCGGTGCTGGGCGGAACGGTGGCCTCCACGGTGCTGGGCCTCTTCCTGGTGCCGGTGTTTTTCCTGCTGATCCGCCGCTGGTTCGCGGGCCGCTCGCGCGGCGACGAGGCCCCGGCGGGGGGCGCGCAAGGTGAAGTCATGGGGAGCGCGGCATGAGCGGCGTGAACGTGAAGCGGCCCGGGGCCGCCGGCGTGGTCGCGGCGGCCGTGGCCCTGCTGATGACGGGGTGCAGCCTGGCCCCCGTGTACCAGACGCCGGCCTTGCCGGTGCCCGCCCGGCTGTCCGAGGCGGCCGCGGTGCCGCCGTCGAGCGCGGCCGCGCAGGCGCAGATCGAGTCCCTGGGCTGGGTGCAGGCACCCGCGCTGCGGGAGGTGATGGCCCTGGCCCTCACCCACAACCGCGACCTGCGGGGGGCCGTGGCCAGCATCGAGAAAGCCCGGGCGCAGTACGGCATCACGCGCGCCGACCTGCTGCCCTCGGTCACGGCCTCGGGCCAGCTCAGCCGCAGCCGCACGGCGGCCGACCTGAGCAGCGCCGGCGTTTCCACCCTGAGCAACCAGTACACCGCCCAGCTGGGCTTCACCAGCTACGAGCTGGACCTGTGGGGACGCCTGCGCAACCTCAACGAGGCGGCGTTGCAGCAGTTCCTGCAGTCCGAGGACAACCAGCGCAACGTGCGTCTGGGACTGGTGGCCGATGTGGCCAATGCCTGGCTGACCCTGGCGGCCGACCTGGCCCGCCTGGATCTGGCCCGCAGCACGCTGGAAGGCCGCCAGAAGGCGTTCGAGCTGACCCGGCGCATGTACGAGATCGGCTCCACCTCCGGCCTGGTGCTGGCCCAGAACCAGACCACGGTGGACACGGCGCGCGTGGATGTGGCGGGCTTCACCGCCCAGGTGGCGCGGGATCTCAACGCACTGCAGCTGCTGGTCGGCGGGACGGTGCCGGCGCAGCTGTGGCCCACGGCGCAGACGCTGCAGCAGGTGCAGGCGCCCGCGGCCCTGCTGCCGGTGCCGGCCGATCTGCCGTCCAGCGTGCTGCTGCGCCGGCCCGACCTGCAGGCTGCCGAGCGCAACCTGCGCGCCATGAATGCCAACATCGGTGCGGCACGGGCGGCGCTGTTCCCGACCATCAGCCTCACCGCCGCGGTGGGCTCGGGCAGCCGCGAGCTGGGCAACCTGTTCGAGGCCGGCAATGGCACCTGGAGCCTGGTGCCCCTGGTGAAATTGCCCATCTTCGATGGCGGACGCAACCGGGCCAATGTGCAGGTCGCCGAGGCGAACCAGCAGGTGGCCCTGGCCCAGTACGAGAAGGCCGTGCAGACGGCCTTCCGCGAAACCGCGGACGCCTTGGCCGACCGGGCCCAGTGGCAGGAGCGGCTGGACGCGCAGCAGTCCATGGTGAGCTCCACCCGCAAGGCGTTCCAGCTGTCGGAGGCCCGATTCCAGGCCGGGGCGGACAACTACCTGACCGTGCTGGACGCCCAGCGCAGCCTGTACGCCGCGCAGCAGACCCTGATCACGCTGCGCCTGTCGGAGCAGCTCAATCGCGTGACCCTGTTCAAGGTGCTGGGGGGTGAGGAGGGCCAGGCCGAGCTGGCGGCCCCGGCCGTGCAGGCCATGCCGGCCTCTTCCGGGGCGCGGTGAGGTCTGGCTCGCAACTAAAAACCGGGCGCAAGGCCCGGTGGATGCGGTGAAGCACGCGGGCCGGGCCCGCGTCGTGGCCGCTCAGTGGCCGGAGGCGCCCGAAGCGCCGAGGCCGGTTTCCGAGCGCACCTGCTGCGCCGGGAAGGCCGCGCGTTCCTTGGCCGCATTGGCGCTGCGGTCCAGGATCGAGAACAGCCAGATGCCGACGAAGCCGATGGTCATGGAGAACAGCGCCGGCGAGGTGTAGGGGAACCAGGCGGAGCCCTTCGGGTTGCCCAGTGTCGCTTCCCACACCGAGGGCGAGACGATGGTCAGGCCCACCGAGGAGATCAGGCCCAGGAAGCCGCCGATCACGGCGCCGCGGGTCGTGCAGTCCTTCCACAGCACCGACATGAACAGCACCGGGAAGTTGGCCGAGGCAGCGATGGCGAAGGCCAGCGACACCATGAAGGCGATGTTCTCCTTCTCGAACGCGATGCCCAGCAGCACGGCGATGATGCCCAGCGCGATGGTGGTGATGCGCGAGACCTTCAGCTCGGCGGCGCTGTCAGCCTTGCCCTTCTTGAGCACGGTGGCGTAGAGGTCGTGCGAGACGGCCGAGGCGCCCGACAGCGTCAGGCCGGCCACCACCGCGAGGATGGTCGCGAAGGCCACGGCCGAGATGAAGCCGTAGAACACGTCGCCACCGACCGACTTGGCCACCAGCACCGCCGCCATGTTGGCCGTGCCGGCGCCGCCCTTGATGACGCCCTTGGCCACGTCGGCGAACTCGGGGTTGGTCAGCACCAGGGTGATCGCACCGAAGCCGATGATGAAGATCAGCACGTAGAAGTAGCCGATCCAGGTGGTCGCCCAGAACACCGACTTGCGCGCTTCCTTGGCGTCCGGCACGGTGAAGAAGCGCATCAGGATGTGCGGCAGGCCGGCCGTGCCGAACATCAGCGCCATGCCGAACGAGATCGCCGAGATCGGGTCCTTGATGAAGCCGCCCGGCCCCATGAGGGACAGGCCGGTCTTGGCCGCTTCCTCGGGGGTCTTGCCGGCCACCACGGCGATCGCGGTCTTGACCGACACGCCCTTGGCGAACAGCGCCTCGGGGCTGAAGCCGAACTGAGCCAGCACCATGAAGGCCATGAAGGTCACGCCGGCGAGCAGCAGACACGCCTTGATGATCTGCACCCAGGTGGTGGCGGTCATGCCGCCAAACAGCACGTAAACCATCATCAGCGCGCCGACGATCACCACGGCCATCCAGTAGTCCAGGCCGAACAGCAGCTTGATCAGCTGGCCTGCGCCCACCATCTGCGCGATCAGGTAGAAGGCGACGACGACCAGCGTGCCCGAGGCCGCGAAGGCGCGGATCGGCGTCTGCTGGAAGCGGTAGCCGGCCACGTCGGCGAAGGTGAACTTGCCCAGGTTGCGCAGGCGCTCGGCCATCAGGAAGGTGATGATCGGCCAGCCGACCAGGAAGCCGATCGAGTAGATCAGGCCGTCGTAGCCGCTGGCCATCACGGCGGCGGAGATGCCCAGGAAGGAGGCGGCGGACATGTAGTCGCCCGCGATCGCCAGGCCGTTCTGGAAGCCGGTGATGCCGCCACCGCCGGTGTAGAAGTCCGCGGCCGACTTGGTCTTGGCGGCCGCCCACTTGGTGATCCATAGCGTGCCGACCACGAAGGCGCCGAACATGAAGATGGCGGTCCAGTTGGTGGCCTGCTTGGCGGCCTCGCCGAGGTCGCCGCCTGCGGCGTGAGCAGCCCCGGCAGCCAGCAGCGCGACCAGGGAGAAAATCGTTTTCGTCATTTCGCGGCGTCCTTCAGGATGTCCTTGGTCAGTGCGTCGAATTCGCTGTTGGCGCGGCGCACGTAGATGCCGGTGATCACGATCGTGAAGATGATGACACCCATGCCGATGGGAATGCCCAGCGAGGTGACGCCCGCGCCGATCGGCTGGGCGAGGAAGGGTTTGTTGAACGCGATCAGCGCGATGTAGCCGTAATAGACGACCAGCATCAGCAGGGTCAGAAGCCAGCCGAAGCTGTTGCGCTTTTGTCGAAGCTCCAGATACTTCGGGTGGCGCTGGATTTTGTCGACGATGGGGTCACTCATGTCTCGCTCCTCTGGGGTGGGATGAATTTATTCAACGGGTCTGGGACCATTCGAATAGCTCGGGATTCTGTGGAGGGCGACTGACCAAGTGCTTACGCAGAAGAACCTTTCCTGCGCGTTTCTCGCGTGGTGGAGCACTCAAAAAATCGTTGCGTGCCGGGAGGGTTTACCCGCATGAACCCGCTGTGCCGGAGCCCTTTGGGGGTGCAGATTCCGCATCGAAAAATCGACGGTCCGGGTTAGTGCGGATTCCGTAAGAAATCGTTCAGTTGGCCGTAAGAGTTTGTTGGAAGGCCGTCAGAGTCCGGTCAGTCGGTCGCCGGATAGTGCCCTCACAGGCACCGATAGACGTGCTTGAAATTCATATTTGGAGACAAACCCATGGCTACAGCTGCACCCCGGCCGATGACGCCGGAGGAGAAGAAAGTCATCTTCGCCTCGTCGCTCGGCACCGTGTTCGAGTGGTACGACTTCTATCTTTACGGCTCGCTGGCGGCGATCATCGCCAAGCAGTTCTTCAGCGGCCTCGATGCGGGCTCGGCCTTCATCTTCGCGCTGCTGGCCTTCGCCGCCGGCTTCATCGTGCGTCCGTTCGGCGCGCTGGTGTTCGGTCGCCTGGGCGACATGATCGGCCGCAAGTACACCTTCCTGGTGACGATCCTGATCATGGGTCTGTCCACCTTCATCGTCGGCATCCTGCCCAACTACGCCACCATCGGCGTGGCGGCGCCGATCATCCTGATCGCGCTGCGCATGCTGCAGGGCCTGGCGCTCGGCGGCGAGTACGGCGGCGCCGCCACCTACGTGGCCGAGCACGCCCCTCACGGCAAGCGTGGCGCCTACACGGCCTGGATCCAGACCACCGCGACGCTGGGCCTGTTCCTGTCGCTGATGGTGATCCTGGGCACCCGCACCATCATCGGCGAGGCCGCCTTCGCCGACTGGGGCTGGCGCGTGCCCTTCATCGTCTCGATCCTGCTGCTGGCGATCTCGGTGTGGATCCGCCTGTCCATGAACGAGTCGCCGGCCTTCCAGAAGATGAAGGCCGAGGGCAAGACCTCCAAGGCGCCGCTGTCCGAGTCCTTCGGCCAGTGGAAGAACCTGAAGATCGTGATCCTGGCGCTGATCGGCCTCACGGCCGGCCAGGCCGTGGTCTGGTACTCGGGTCAGTTCTACGCGCTGTTCTTCCTGACGCAGGCGCTCAAGGTCGATGGCGCCACCGCCAACATCCTGGTCGCGATCTCGCTGATCATCGGCACGCCGTTCTTCCTGGTCTTCGGTTCGCTGTCGGACAAGATCGGCCGCAAGCCCATCATCATGGCCGGCTGCCTGCTCGCCGCCATCACCTACTTCCCCGTGTTCGGCGCGCTGACCAAGGCCGCCAACCCGGATCTGGCCGCCGCGCAGGCCAAGAACAAGGTGGTGATCGCCGCCAATCCGGCCGAGTGCTCGTTCCAGTTCAACCCGACCGGCACCGCCAAGTTCACCAGCTCGTGCGATATCGCCAAGCAGGTGCTGGCCGGCGCCTCGGTGAGCTACGAGAATGAAGTGGCCGCGGCAGGCAACGTCGCCACCATCAAGATCGGCGAGACCGTGATCCCCAGCTACGCGTCCAAGGGCCTGCCCGCGGACGAGGCCAAGAAGAAGGATGGCGAGTTCAAGAAGGCCGTGGCCGATGCGCTGAAGGCCGCTGGCTACCCGAGCAAGGCCGACCCGGCCAAGCTGGACAAGCTGATGGTGACCGTGATCCTGACCTACCTGGTGATCCTGGTGACCATGGTCTACGGTCCGATCGCCGCCATGCTGGTGGAACTGTTCCCGACCCGCATCCGCTACACCTCGATGAGCCTGCCCTACCACATCGGCAACGGCTGGTTCGGTGGCCTGCTGCCGACCACCGCCTTCGCCATCGTGGCGCAGACGGGGAACATGTACAACGGCCTCTGGTACCCGATCATCATCGCCGCCGCGACCTTCGTCATCGGCACGCTGTTCGTCCGGGAGACCAAGGACGTGGACATCTACGCCAACGACTGATCGAGACCGTCCGTTGCCCGGGCCGCGCCGGCCCGGGCACCCCGACCAGCCCTCCTCGCGAGGGCTTTTTCATCCAGGAGACACACCATGTGGAAAATTGCCATTGGCTTTATCGCTTTCGCCGCACTCGCGATCTTCATCCTCATGAAGGGCGGTGACATCGACATGAGCGGGGAGAAGCACGGCATCGAGGCGCCGCACGAGCCGGCGCCGGCCAGCAGCGCCAAGCCGTAGGGGCTGTGATCAGTGGTCCTGGAGCCGGCGCGAGAACTGCGCGGACCACTCGGTCATCGGCATGAACGTGGGGTCGGCCCGGACCATCCGCTCCGTCTCCGCCCAGATGTCCTCGTCGCGGAGGTCGAGGTCCAGCGGGTCGCCATGGGGCTGGGCGACGTACCAGGGCGTGTCCAGGTAGACCTCGACGGTGTTGCCCTCCGGGTCCAGGAAGTAGATCGACAGGGCGTTGCCGTGGTTCAGACCCCGCAGCGCCGTGGCGCCATGCGCCAGGGCGCGGCGCCACGCCTCGCGCAGGTCGTCGAGGCGGTTCACCTTGAAGGACAGCTGCATGACCGTGCTGGGCGTTCCGGGGACGCGGTTCTGCGCGAACGCCAGTTGGTGGTGCTGGTCCGCGCGGCGGCTCAGGAAGGCCAGCATGAACGGGAAGGTGTGGCCGCGCCCCTGGTCGGTGAGTTGCAGGTCGAACACGGCCGTGTAGAAGGCCACCATGCGGTCCAGGTCCAGGCAGGACACGCCGAAGTGCGACAGGTTGGGTTCGTAGTGCGGTTTCATGGTGCCTCAGGGTTGGAGAACGATCTTGCCGAGGCTTGTGCCGGCATCGAGCCTCTCGTGGGCCTCGCGCGCCCGCGCCAGCGGGAACACCGTTGCGCGCGGCGCGCGCACGGCGCCGCTGGCCATCTGCTCGATGGCGGCCTTCATCAGCGCGCGGCGCTGCGCGACATCATGGTCGAAGGTGTGCATGGAGAAGGTGCGCACGGCCAGGCTGCGGTCGAGCAGGGCGCGCAGCGCCTGGAACAGGTCGCCCGCCGGCGGGCCCTGGACGATGTTGTAGGAGACCAGCATGCCCATCGGCGCGAGCGCGCGCAGGCAGGCCGGGAACATCGCGCCGCCCAGGTGGTCGAAGGCCAGGTCCACGCCGCGACCGGCGGTGAGCGCCATCACCTGCTCGGGCAGGGTGGCCGGGTCGGGATCGACCAGGTCGTTCACGCCGTTGTCCAGCGCGAACGCCCGCTTGGCGGCGGTGGAGGCCGTGCCGATGACCCGGGCGCCCTGGTGGCGGGCCAGCTGCGTGAGCGCGGAGGCCACGCCGCCGGCGGCGCCGGGCAGCAGCACGCTGCGCACCGGGTGTCCGCCGTGGCTGAGCATGAGGGCGTTGGCGAGCTGGTAGTTGGGCAGGCTGACGGCGTCGATGGCGGCGATGCGGTCGGGCAGTTCGAACACGGCCTGCGCGGGCACGCAGATGTACTCGGCGTAGCAGCCGCCGCGCACCGGCAGCTCGCGCGCGCTGACCAGGACGCGCTGGCCGGGGCGCAGCGTGTCCACGCCGGGGCCGAGGGCGTCCACCGTGCCGGCCATCTCGCTGCCGAGGATCGCGGGCAGCGGTGGCATCCACTTGTAGGTGCCGCTGCGGATCAGCACGTCCGGGCCGCCGGCGCCGATGGCCTCGGCCCGGACGCGCACCTGGCCCGGCCCGGGCACGGGCGTGGGCAGTTCGACTTCGGTCAGCACCTCGGGACCGCCGACGCGGTGAATCTGGATGGCGCGCATGATCACCTCTGCCCGTCGTGTGCCGACACCTGGTCCTTGCGCAGCCCGCCCAGGCGCGCATGGACGCGCCCGCCGGTGCCCATGGCCAGGGCGAACAGGATCTCGTCCGGACGCGGCGCGTCCTGCAGGCCGACCTCCATCGCGTTGAAGTGGCTGCGCACGTAGGCCGCGTGGATGTGGTGCAGCGGCATCATCAGGCGGTAGCCCGTGGCCGCCACGGCCTTCGCGGCGGGCACGATGGCCTTGGGCTCGCCCAGCGCGGCGCGCATGGCCCAGCCGCCGGCCTCGTGCCAGACGGCGCCGTGCTCTAGCTCGCCCTGGACGCCCACGATGGCGGCCTTGCCATAGACCTCGACCTGGTCGCGGCCCAGCGTGTCCACCAGCTCCTGGGCCAGCAGGGTGCCCAGCGAGCGCAGCTCGGCCATGAAGGGCATCAGGTCCGGCTCGTAGCGGCCCGCGTAGGGGTTGCGGATCACCGCGCAGGCGGCGGCCAGGCGCAGCGGGGTGTCGGCGACGGGGCCGCCCTCGTGGTAGACCGTCTCGACGGTCAGGCTGCGCTTGCGGATGTCGATCAGTGACATGGGGGAGTCCTCAGAGTTTCGGGATGTTGGCGGTGCCGACCACGCGGGTCCATTTCTGCAGCTCCTGCTCGACCAGGGTGGCCATCTCGGCGGGCGTGCTGCCCTGGGCCTCGCCGCCCATGCGCCGCAGCTGGGCCCGGACCTCGGGCACCAGCAGGGCCTTCTGCGTCGCCTCGTTGAGCCGCTTGACCACGGCGGCCGGCGTGCCCGCGGGCAGCATCCAGCCGGCCCAGGACCGCACGTCGTAGCCTGGCACGCCCTGCTCGGCGACGGTCGGCACCTCCGGCATGCCGAGCCAGCGCTGCGGGCCGGTCACGGCCAGCACCCGAAGCCGTCCAGCGCGCACGTTGGCTTCCACGGCCGTGGCGGGCGCGATGGTGAAGCTCACCTCGTTGCCGAGCAGCGCGGTCGTGGAGGCGGCGTCGCCGCGGTAGGCGATGTGCATGAGCTTGATCTCGGCCATCTTGGCCAGCAGCTCGCCGGCCAGGTGGTGCGTGGTGCCGATGCCGGCCGATCCGAAGGTCAGCCCTTCCGGCGTCTGGCGCGCCGCCGTCAGCAGGTCGGCGAGGCTGCGCAGCCTGGAGTCGGCGGGCACGACGATCAGGAACGGGAAGTAGGTGATCGTCGAGACCATCTGGAAGCTGCCCACCGTCTGGTAGGGCAGCTTGGCGTGCATCGCGCCGGCCACGGCGTGGCCGCCGGTGGCCAGCAGCAGGGTGTAGCCGTCGGGCGCGGCGCGCGCCACGTTGGCCGAGGCCAGCATGCCGCCCGCGCCGGGCATGGCCTCGACCGTCAGCGGCTTGCCGAGGGTCTTGGCCATTTCCGCGCCGACCACGCGGGCGATGGCGTCGGCGTTGCCGCCGACGGCGAAGCCCTGCACCACCCGGATCGGCCGCTCCGGGTAGCTCTGGGCGCGGGCGAGCGGCAGCATCGCCAGGCCCGCCAGCGCGCCGCCCATTCCCATCACCACGGTCCGCCGCGTGCAGCGTTCAAGCGTCTTCATCTTGTCTCCTCGTTCTGGTTCATGACACCGGGCAGGGGTCAGCGCTGCGCGACGATCGGGTTGCGCAGCAGGCCGATCCCTTCGATCTCGACCTCGACCGTGTCGCCGGGCTGCATGAACTCCGGCGGCTTCTTGCTCCAGCCCACCCCCGCCGGCGTGCCGGTGACGATGACGTCGCCCGGCACCAGGGTGAAGATCGTGGAGGCGTAGCTGATCAGGCGCGGGATCGGGAAGATCATGTGGCCGGTGTGGCTGGACTGCACCACCCGGCCGTTGAGGCGGGTCTCGAGCTTCAGGGGGCGGCCGGGTTCGATCTCGTCGGCGGTGACCATCCAGGGGCCGAAGCCGCCGGTGGATTCGAAGTTCTTGCCCGAGGTGATCTGCTTGGCGTGGAACTGCCATTCGCGCACGCTGGCGTCGTTGTAGCAGCTGTAGCCGGCGACGTGCTTCCAGGCCTCGGCCTCGGGGATGTCGCGCCCGCCCTGGCCGATGATGACCGCCAGCTCGCCCTCCCAGTCCAGGGACGCCGACACCCGCGGATGCACGATGGGCTGGCCGTGCGCGACCTGCGAGCGCCAGGTGCGCAGGAAGATGGGCGGGAACTCGGACAGCTCGCGCTGCATGCCGGCCGCGATCACCTCCTGGTGGTGGTCCATGTAGTTGCGCACCGCGCAGACAATCTTCTCCGGCCGCGGGATGACGGGCAGGAGCTCGACGTCGGCCAGCGCCGCGAGGGCCGGCCGGCCGGCCAGCAGCGCGTCGCGCTCGCGGAACGCGGGGCTCCCGACGAACTCGGCCAGCGTGGCGTAGCCGGTGGGCGTGCGCAGATCGATGACGGCGTCGCCGACCACGGCGCCCCAGGACTCGCGTCCGGCCTGTTGGAACGAAATCAGCTTCATGGCTTTCTCCGGTGGATGGTTGCTGTGAGGGTTGGCGACAAGTTTATGCATAAAAATAAAAAAATGCACAGTACAAACACCTATGCATTTGAATGGGTCTGGCGCCTAAAGTAGGGCATCGCCGGTGGCGGCGACAGGCCGTCCCGCAGGCGCTCGCGCCGCGGGGCGAACACCGATCCCTTCATTCATCCGATCCCCATGAGCATCGAACTCCAGGTGGCCGGGCTGTGCGGCAGCCTGCGCGCCCAGTCCTACAACCGCGCGGCGCTGGCCGCGGCCGGCCGACTCATGCCCACGGGCATGTCGCTGACCGTCGCGTCCTTCGTGCAGGTGCCGGTCTACAACGCGGACGAGCAGGAACAGGGCTGGCCCGAGGCGGTGACCGCGCTGGGCGACGCGATCCGGCGCGCCGACGCGGTGCTGATCGCCAGCCCCGAATACAACTTCAGCGTGCCCGGCGGGCTCAAGAACGCGCTGGACTGGCTGTCCCGCCTGCCGCAGCAGCCCTTCAAGGGCAAGCCCGTGGCCCTCATGGGGGCCTCGGGCGGCGGCCTGGGCACCGCGCGGATGCAGTACGAACTGCGCAAGATCCTGCATTTCCTGGAGGCGCAGGTCCTGCTCAAGCCGGAGATCTTCATCGGCCACGCGCAGACCAAGTTCGACGGGCGCGGCCAGCTGACCGACGAGCCAACGCGCCGGCTCATCGGCGAGCAGATGCGGGCTCTCAAGGCCTGTATCGGCCGCGCGCGGGCCCCCGTTGACGACTTCTTTTGTGCATAAAATCGAGGCCACGCAAGAAAAGGTGCCCCCATGCCAGACCATGCCCCCCCTCTCGTCGAGCAGGCCTTCAGCCGTTTGCGTCAGGACGTCCTGAGCGGGGTGTTCGCCGCGGGCGCCAAGCTCAAGGTGGACGAGCTGCAGTCGGCGTATGGCTTTTCCAGCAGCCCGCTGCGCGAGGCATTGAGCCGCCTGACCCAGGAGGGGCTGGTCCGCGCGGACGAGCGCCGGGGTTTCCGCGTGGCCGCGATCTCGGCGCAGGACCTGGGCGACATCACCCGCATGCGCCTGATGCTGGACGTCCCGGCGCTGGCGGAGTCGATCCGGCACGGCGACGACCAGTGGGAGGCCACGATCGTCGCGGCCTTCCACCGCCTGGAGAAGGTCGAGTCGCGCCTGGGCGACGGGCCGGTCATCCTGTACGAGGACTGGAGCGCGCTGCACCGGGCCTTCCATCTCGCGCTGATCGCGGCCTGTCCCTCGGAGCGCCAGCGGGCCTGGAGCGCCAGCCTGTTCGACCAGGCCGAGCGTTACCGGCGGTTCTCGGCGCGCCACCGCAAGACCGCGCGGCGCAAGTCGGACGAGCACCGCCGGCTGATGGAGGCCACGCTGCGCCGCGACGCGGCGACGGCCTGCGCGCTGCTGGAGGAGCACATCCTCAGCACCCAGCGCAACGTCGAGGCGGCCCTGCCGGCGCCGGACGCGGCCCCCCACGCCTGACCGCCGGCCAGGCCCGCGCCGGCGGGCCACGGCATGGCGCGGGACGCGCTCTGCGCGCGCGGGCCGACGTGCCTAGAATGCTTGGCCTCAACCCAACCGAGCAGCCTCCATGTCCCAGGGTCTCATCCGCATCCGTGGCGCACGCCAGCACAACCTCAAAAATCTCGATCTGGACATCCGCACCGGCGAGCTGACGGTGGTGACCGGGCCCAGCGGCTCGGGCAAGTCCAGCCTGGTATTCGACACCCTGTACGCCGAAGGCCAGCGCCGCTACGTCGAGACCTTCAGCGCCTACGCGCGCCAGTTCCTCGACCGCATGGACAAGCCGGCGGTGGACAAGGTGGAAGGCGTGCCGCCGGCGATCGCGATCGACCAGACCAACCCGGTGCGTAGCTCGCGCTCCACGGTCGGCACCATGACGGAGCTGAACGACCACCTGAAGCTGCTGTTCGCGCGCGCCGGCCAGCTGTTCGACCGCCGGACCGCGCAGCCGGTGCGGCACGATTCGCCCGAGACCATCTACGCGGAGCTGCAGGCGCGCACCCGGACGGACGATCCACGCCTGGTGCTGACCTTCCCGGTCGAGCTGCCGGCTGGCACGCCGCCCGAGCAGGTCGAGCAGTGGCTCTCGGCCAGTGGCTTCACCAAGGTGCAGGCCGAGCGCGAGGTGGCGACGCCGACCGGGCCGCGCAAGCTGCTCGATGTGGTGGCCGACCGCTTCCGCCTCGCCAACGTGGAGAAGGCGCGCGCGATCGAGGCGATCGAGGTCGCGCTCAAGCGCGGCGGTGGGCGGCTCAACGTCTACCGGCTGCGCGAGGAGGCCGAACCCGAGCTCTGGCGCTTTTCCACGGGGCTGCACTGCCCCGACAGCGACCTGCGCTACAGCGAGCCGATCCCGTCGATGTTCTCGTTCAACTCGGCGGTCGGCGCCTGCGACACCTGCCGCGGCTTCGGCCGCGTGATCGGGGTCGATTTCGGCCTGGTGATCCCGAACGACAAGCTCACGCTGCGCGCCGGCGCGATCAAGCCGATGCAGACGCCGGCCTGGCAGGAATGCCAGGACGACCTGATGCGCCACGCCGAGGCGGCCGGCATCCCGCGCGACACGCCCTGGGCCAAACTGACCGACGAGCAGAAGCATTGGGTGATCGACGGCTCGCCGAACTGGAACGGCAAGTGGAACCAGCACTGGTACGGCGTGCGGCGCTTCTTCGAGTACCTGGAGAGCAAGGCCTACAAGATGCACATCCGCGTGCTGCTGTCCAAGTACCGCAGCTACACGCCCTGCCATGTCTGCGGCGGCGCGCGTCTCAAGACCGACAGCCTGCTCTGGCGCTTGGGCAGCCAGGCGGACGCCGATGCGGTGCTCGACCCGGCGCAGCGCTTCCTGCCGGTCGGTGTGGACTGGACGCGGGCGCAGCTCGAAGCGCTGCCGGGGCTCTCGCTGCACGACCTGATGCTGCTGCCGATCGACAGGTTGCGGCGCTTCTTCGACCGGCTGGCGGGGGGACTTTCCGTGGGGGCGGCAGGTGCTTCGGGCGCTGCCGAGGCCAGCGGCACGCCGGGCTCCTCATGCGGCGAGCCAAAATCGTCGCCCGGCGCGCCGCTGGCCTCGGCGGAGCTGGGCGCGCGCGAGTCTGACGTCCGCTCTGCGGGCGAGCAGCAGGCGCTGAAGCTGCTGTTCGAGGAGATCAACGCGCGGCTCAAGTACCTCTGCGACGTCGGCATCGGCTACCTGACGCTGGACCGGCAAAGCCGCACCCTGTCCGGCGGCGAGGTGCAGCGGATCAACCTGACCACGGCGCTCGGCACCTCGCTGGTCAACACGCTGTTCGTGCTGGACGAGCCGAGCATCGGTCTGCACCCGCGCGACATGCACCGCATCACCGAGGCCATGCTGCGCCTGCGCGACGCGGGCAACACGCTGGTGGTGGTGGAGCACGACCCGGCGGTGATGATCGCGGCCGACCGCATGATCGACATGGGCCCCGGCCCGGGCGAGCGCGGCGGCCAGATCGTGTTCGACGGCACGACCGATGAACTGCGCCACGCCGACACGCTGACCGGCGCTTACCTCGGCGGACGCAAGCAGGTCGGCATGGGCTTCAAGCGCATGGTGACCGAGGCCACGTCGCGTCTGATCCTCGAAGGCGCGCGCGAGCACAACCTGAAGGACGTGACGGTGGAGTTTCCGCTGCAGCGCCTGGTCACGGTGACCGGCGTCAGCGGCTCGGGCAAGTCCAGCCTGATCCAGGACGTGCTGGCGCCCGCGCTGCTGCGCCATTTCGGCCGGGCCACCGAGAGCCCGGGCGCGCACGACCGGCTGCTCGGCGCGGACCACCTGGCGGACGTGGTGTTCGTCGACCAGTCGCCGATCGGCAAGACTGCGCGCTCGAACCCGGTCAGCTACGTCGGCGCCTGGGACACGATCCGCGAGCTGTTCGCGATCTCGCCGCTGGCGAAGCAGCGCGGCTACACCGCAGCCAAGTTCAGCTTCAACAGCGGCGACGGGCGCTGCCCGACCTGCGGCGGCTCGGGCTTCGAGCATGTGGAAATGCAGTTCCTCTCCGACGTCTACCTGCGCTGCCCTGACTGCGACGGCCGCCGCTACCGACCGGAGATCCTGGATGTGACGATCGAGCGCCAGGCCATCGGCGACGCGGCGCCGCGCGGGCTCAGCGTGGCCGACGTGTTGGACCTGACGGTCAGCGAAGCGGCCAAACTGTTCGCGCAGGACCGCGACGTGATCCGCGCGCTGCAACCGATCGTCGACGTGGGCCTGGAATACGTGAAGCTCGGTCAGCCCGTTCCCACGCTGTCGGGTGGCGAGGCACAGCGCCTGAAGCTCGCCGGCTTCCTGGCCGAGGCCGCGAAGGGCCGATCCGCGAGCCGGCAGGCGCTGGCCAAGAAGGGCACGCTGTTCCTGTTCGACGAGCCGACCACCGGCCTGCATTTCGACGACATCGCCAAGCTGATGCGCGCGCTGCGCAAGCTGCTGGAGGCCGGGCATTCGCTGATCGTGATCGAGCACAACCTCGACGTGATCCGCGCCAGCGACTGGCTGATCGACCTCGGACCCGAGGGCGGCGACGCCGGCGGCCTGGTCGTGGCCGAGGGCACGCCGGAGGAGGTGCGGCTGCACGCAACTTCTCACACCGGTCAGGCGCTGCGCGAGTACGACCGCACGCTGGGCCTGGGCGCGCACCGGGCCGAGGAGGGCGTGCCGCTGCAATCGCTGGCGCGCGCGCGCCGCGCCGCGGCGGCCGAGCAGAACGCGATCCAGATCATCAACGCGCGCGAGCACAACCTCAAGCACCTGAGCGTGGAGATCCCGCGCGGCAAGTTCAACGTCATCACAGGCGTCAGCGGCTCGGGCAAGTCGACGCTGGCCTTCGACATCCTGTTCAACGAGGGCCAGCGGCGCTACCTCGAATCGCTGAACGCCTATGCGCGCAGCATCGTGCAGCCGGCCGGCCGGCCCGAGGTGGACGCGGTGTACGGCATCCCGCCCACGGTGGCGATCGAGCAGCGCCTGTCGCGCGGCGGGCGCAAGAGCACGGTGGGAACCACCACCGAGGTCTGGCATTTCCTGCGCCTGCTCTACGTGAAGCTGGGCGTGCAGCACTGCGTGCACGACGGCGCGGCGGTGCAGCCGCAGACGCCGGACAGCATCGCGGCGCAGCTGCTCAAGCACTTCCGCGGCCAGCACATCGGCCTGCTGGCGCCGCTGGTGATGAACCGCAAGGGCGTCTACACCGAGCTGGCCGACTGGGCGCGGCCGCGCGGCTACACGCATCTGCGTGTCGACGGCGAATTCCTGCCCACCACCAAATTCCCGCGCATCGACCGCTTCAAGGAGCACACCATTGAGCTGCCGGTGGCCAGCGTCGACGTGACGCCGGAGAACGAGGCGCTGCTGCGCGAGAAGCTGGCGCTGGCGCTGGAGCATGGCAAGGGCGTGCTCCACGTGCTGAGCGGGCTGAACGGTTTGGAGGCCGCGCTGGCACACGGAACATCCACCGCCGGCATCGGCACGCTACAGGTGTTCTCCACGCTGCGCGCCTGCCCGGTCTGCGCCACTTCGTACGCCGAACTCGACCCGCGCCTGTTCTCCTACAACAGCAAGCACGGCTGGTGCCCGGACTGCGTCGGCACCGGCGTGAAGCTCACCAGGGAGCAGCGCCAGGCCTTCGACGACACGGTGCGCGACGACAAGGAAAAGGGCCGCGAGCAGACCTTTGCCGAACCCGAGGTCGAGGACGTGGCCGAGGTCGCCTGCCCGGGCTGCGCCGGCACGCGCCTCAATGCGACGGCGCGCGCGGTGCGCTTCGGCGCCGACGCGGCCACGGGACGAGCCGGCATCGGCATCGCGGACATCGCGCGCCTGTCGGTGGGCGACGTGCGGCGCTGGGTCGAGACGCTGGCACTGGCCGGGCGCGAGGCGGACATCGCGCGCGACCTGATTCCCGAGATCCGGAGCCGGCTCGAATTCCTGGAGGAGGTGGGTCTGGGCTACCTCACACTGGACCGCGGCGCACCCACGCTCTCGGGCGGCGAGGCGCAGCGCATCCGCCTCGCGGCGCAGCTGGGCAGCAACCTGCAGGGCGTCTGCTACGTGCTCGACGAGCCGACCATCGGCCTGCATGCGCGCGACAACCAGATCCTGCTGAACGCGCTGAAGACGCTCAGCGACAAGGGCAACACGCTGGTGGTGGTGGAGCACGACGAGGACACGATCCGCCGCGCCGACCACATCATCGACATCGGTCCGAGCGCCGGCAAACGTGGCGGACGACTGGTGGCGGAGGGCGGCGTGGCCGCGATCGAGCAGGCGGCCGAATCGCAGACCGGCCGCTACCTGCTGCACGCGATGAAGCATCCGTTGCAGCCGCGGCGCCCGGTGGACCCGGGGCTGTCGGTGGAGGCGGGCGGCACGCGCTGGCTCTCCGTGCTCGGCGCGAAGCTGCACAACCTGCAGCAGGTCGACGCCAGCCTGCCGCTGCAGCGCCTGGTGGCCGTCACCGGGGTCAGCGGCTCGGGCAAGTCCACGCTGGCGCGCGACGTGCTGCTGGCCAATGTGCAGGCCTGGGTGCAGCAGCGCTCCACCAAGGCCGGGCGGGACGCGATGGACGCGGGCCAGGCGCCGGCGCTGGCCGGCTGTACCGGCCTCAAGGGCTTCGAGACCATCGACCGCGTGCTGGAGGTGGACCAGACCCCGATCGGCAAGACGCCGCGCTCCTGCCCCGCCACCTACATCGGCTTCTGGGACACCATCCGCAAGCTGTTCGCCGAGACGCTGGAGGCCAAGGCGCGCGGTTATCTGGCCGGCCGCTTCTCCTTCAACACCGGCGAGGGCCGCTGCCACGGCTGCGAGGGCCAGGGCATCCGCACCATCGCGATGAGCTTCCTGCCCGACGTGAAGGTGCCGTGCGAGAGCTGCCACGGCGCGCGCTTCAACCCGGAGACGCTGGCCGTGACCTGGCGCGGCAAGAGCATCGGCGACGTGCTGCAGATGGAGGTGGACGAGGCGGTGGAGTTCTTCGCCGCCATGCCCTCGATCGCGCATCCGCTGCAACTGCTGAAGGACGTCGGCCTGGGCTACCTGACGCTGGGCCAGCCCTCACCGACGCTGTCGGGCGGCGAGGCCCAGCGCATCAAGCTGGTGACCGAGCTGACCAAGGTGCGCGACGAGGTGGGCCGGCGTGGCCAGAAGGCACCGCACACGCTCTACGTGCTGGACGAGCCGACGGTTGGCCTGCACATGGCCGACGTGGACAAGCTGATCCGCGTGCTGCACCGCCTCGTGAACGGCGGCCACAGCGTGGTGGTGATCGAGCACGACCTCGACGTGATCGCCGAGGCGGACTGGATCCTCGACCTGGGGCCGGAAGGCGGCGAGGCGGGCGGCCGCATCGTCGCTGCGGCTGCGCCGGAGGAGGTGGTGCGGCTGGGCACGCACACCGGGCGCGCACTGGCGCCGGTGCTCGCGCGCACCTGAGCCCGCTCAGCTTGGCAGGAAGCGCTCGCTGAAGACCTGTGCGGCGGGCACGCCGGCTTCGGCAGCGGCCTGCGTGGCGGCATCGATCATCGGCGGCGGGCCGCAGAGGTAGATGTCGGGCCGCGGTGGCGCCTCGGCCAGGGCCCGGCGCAGCGCATCGGCCGGGGTGCCGGTGAAGCCGGTCCAGGCGCCTCGGGGCCGCCAGACGCAGAGCTCGACCCGCAGCTGCGGCAGCTCGGCCTGCAGGCGCGCCAGTTCGTCCTGCGCGAACAGTTCGCTCTCGTCGTTGACGCCGAAGAACAGCCGCGCCTCCTGCAGCTCCTGGAACTCGGCCATGCGGCGCAGCATGGACAGCATGGGCGCGAGGCCGGTGCCGCCGGCCACGAACCAGCGCGGGCGCAGGCTGGCGGCGTCGAGGCCGAAGGCCCCCTGGGGGCCGCGCACGCGCAGCTTCAGGCCGGGCTTGGCGCGCTGGCTCAGGAAGGTTGAGAAGCGGCCCTGGGGCTGCAGGCGGATCAGGAATTCGAGGCGGCCGTCCCAGTTGGCGGTGTTGGCCAGCGAGTAGGCGCGGCGTTCCGAGGTGCCGGGGATCTCCAGCTCCATGAACTGGCCGGGCTCGAACTCGGCGGCGCTGCCGCCGTCGGCGTCGGGGTCCAGGCGCAGTTCCAGGCGCGCGGTGTTCTCCGCGACCGGCTCGACGGCGACGATCTCGGCGCTGCGCGTGGGCACGGCGTGGAACTGGATCTTGGCGTGCTCGTAGGGCAGGGTGACGCTGAGGTCGCTGCGCGGCGTGGTGCGGCAGAGCAGGACGGCGTGGCCGTCGCCGGCGGGCAGCGCGCCGGAACGGTGTTCGCCGAGCTGGTAGTCGCCCTGCTGGACGCTGGCGTGGCAGGCGCCGCAACTGCCCTGGCGGCACTGCGACGGCAGGGTGATCTTCGCGGCGGCGGCGGCGTCGAGCAGGTTCTGTTCCGAACCGCAGTCAAAGCGCAGCTGCTCGCCGTCGCGGGTGGTGAGTTGGATGCTGTGGGTGCTCATGGTCGGTGGAGGGGGCAAACGAGGGCGTCGTGTCGGCAAGTGCGACCGCCGCCGGAGGCAGGCAGCCTCCGGCGGCGGCGTGGGGGGCGCTTAAGCGGCCTTGCGCATCAGCGCGGCGTCGATGTCGGCCTGGGCTTCACCGATCGGCTGGATGCCGAACTTCTCCACCAGCACGTTCAGCAGGTTGGGCGTCAGGAAGGCCGGCAGGGTCGGGCCCAGGCGGATGTTCTTGATGTCCAGCGCCAGCAGGGTCAGCAGCACGGCGGCGGCCTTCTGCTCGAACCAGGAGATCACCAGCGACAGCGGCAGGTCGTTCACGCCGCAGTCGAACGCGTCGGCCAGGGCCGAGGCGATCTTGATCGCGGAGTAGCTGTCGTTGCACTGGCCGATGTCCAGCAGGCGCGGGATGCCGCCGATGTCGCCGAAGTCGTGCTGGTTGAAGCGGTACTTGTTGCAGCCCAGGGTCATCACCACCGTGTCCTTGGGCGCCTGGGTGGCGAAGTCGGTGTAGTAGTTGCGGCCCGGGGCGGCGCCGTCGCAGCCGCCGATCAGGAAGAAGTGGCGGATCGCGCCGGCCTTCACCGCGTCGATCACCTTGTCGGCCACGCCCAGCACCGCGTCGCGGCCGAAGCCGACGGTGATGGTCTTCTCGGGCGCGTCTTCCTTGAAGCCGGGCAGGGCCAGGGCGGCCTGGACCAGCTGGGTGAAGTCGTGGTTCTCCAGGTGGCGCACGCCGGGCCAGCCCACCGGGCCGGCGGTGAAGATGCGCTGGCGGTAGCCGGGCCGCGGCTCGATGATGCAGTTGGACGTCATCAGGATCGGGCCGGGGAAGTTCAGGAAGTCGATCTGCTGGTCCTGCCAGGCGCCGCCGTAGTTGCCGGCCAGGTGCGGGTAGGCCTTGAGCAGCGGGTAGCCGTGGGCGGGCAGCATCTCGCCGTGGGTGTAGATCTGGATGCCCTTGTCCTTCGTCTGCTCCAGCAGGGCGCGCAGGTCGCCGAAGTCGTGGCCGGACACCAGGATGGCCTTGCCGGCCACCGGGGTCACGCGCACGGCGGTGGGCTGCGGCGTGCCGAAGGTGCCGGTGTTGGCGGCGTCCAGCAGTTCCATGACCTTGAGGTTCAGGTGGCCCAGGCCCAGCGCCTGGCCCAGCAGGGCGTCGATGTCGGCCGGCTCGCCGGCGAGGAAGTCCAGCGCCTGCTCGACGCCGGCATAGACCTCGTCGCTTTCCTTGCCCAGCGCATGGGCGTGGTGGGCGTAGGCGCAGACGCCCTTGAGGCCGTAGACGACGAGCGCGCGCAGGCCGACCACGTCGGCGCCGACGGTTTCGATCCCGGCCTGGATGCCCACGGTCTGGGCCTGGGCCAGCAGGCCGTCCAGGTCGGCGGCGGGCTGCCAGGCGGCGGGGCCGGCCAGCACTTCGGGCGTCCGGCCCTGGGCGGTGGCGGCGGCTTCGTAGGACGCCTTGGCCTGGTCGCGCACCTGGGCGGCTTCCTTGAGCAGGGCGACGAAGCGGGCGGCGTTGAAGTTCACGTTGGTCAGCGTGGTGAACAGGCCGTAGAGCATGAAGCCGCCGGCCGCGTTGTTCGGGGCGCCGAGATCACGTGCGCGGCGGCTGTACTGCGCGATGCCCTTGATGGCGTGGATCAGCAGATCCTGCAGGTCCGAGGTGGTGGCGTCCTTGCCGCAGTTGCCTTTGGCGGCCGAGCAGCCTTGGCCGGCTTCGGAACGGGTCGTCTGTTCGCATTGATAACAAAACACGCTGTGGTCTCCTCAAATTCAGGTGCGGGTAGGGGGAGCCCGAGGATCGCGGGTCGATGCGTGTTGCGGCTTGATCTAGATCAGTTCGCCTTGATAAAAGATGCACGCGTCATGAATCAATTGTCTGACGCGGCCGGTCGCGCTGCCGCCTTGGCGACAGTTCGCGGGGTTTCCAGCTTGTCTGCGGCGCCCGTATTGGGTTCAATCCGCGCGTTGTCCCAACGTTGTCCAGGAGAGACCATGAAACGCCGTCACGTCATGCAGCTGGCCGCTGCCGCCCTTGCCGCTCCCGCCTTCGCCGCCAGCGCGCAGACCTTCCCGGCCAAGCCGATCAAGCTGCTCGTGGCCTTCCCGGCCGGCGGGCCGACCGACATCACCATGCGCGTGCTGGCCGACAACGCGAGCAAGATCCTCGGCCAGCCGGTGATCGTGGACAACAAGCCGGGCGCCGGCGGCACGCTGCCGGCGCAGGCGCTGCAGACAGCGGCGCCTGACGGCTATACCGTCGCGCAGACCCCGCTCGGCGTGTTCCGCCTGCCCTACACGACCAAGATCAACTGGGACCCGGTGAAGGACATCAGCTATGTGATCAATGTCACCGGCTACGCCTTCGGCCTGGTGGTGCCGGCCGACTCGCCGATCAAGAGCTGGACCCACTTCGTCGCCTGGGCCAAGGCCAATCCGGGCAAGCTGTCCTATGGTTCCACCGGCGCCCTGACCAGCCCGCACCTGACCATGGAGCTGGTCGCGCAGAAGCTCGGCCTGCAGCTGCTGCACGTGCCCTACAAGGGCAGCGCGGACCTGATGCAGTCGGTGCTCGGGGGCAACATCATGGCGGCGGCCGATTCCACCGGCTTCGCGCCGCAGGTCGAGGCCGGCAAGCTGCGCGTGCTCAACACCTGGGGCGCCGAGCGCCTGGCCAAGTTCCCGGACGCGCCCACGCTCAAGGAGCTGGGCCTGGACATCGTGCAGAACTCGCCGTTCGGCCTGGGCGCGCCCAAGGGCACGCCGCCGGCGGTGGTGAAGCGCCTGCACGACGCCTTCAAGCAGGCGATGGAGCAGGACAGCTACAAGACCGCGCTCGCGCGCTACGACATGGTGCCGATGTACATGGGCACGGCGGCCTACCAGAAGTTCGCGCAGGACACCTTCGCCCGGGAGAAGGCGCTGGTCGAGAAGCTCGGCCTGGCCAAGCCGCAGTAGCGCGGGCTCGGCGCGAGCCGGCGCCGCGCCTCAGGGGTGGACGTAGGCGGTCTTGACCGTGGAGAAGAACTCCGCCGCGTGGCGCCCCTGCTCGCGGGGGCCGAAGCTGGAACTCTTGCGGCCGCCGAACGGCACGTGGGGGTCCACGCCCGCGGTCGGCGCATTGACCATGACCATGCCGGCCTGCAGTTCGCGCTTGAACCGCGCCGCCTCCCGCAGGGAGCGGGTGACGACCCCGGCCGACAGGCCGTAGGGCGTGTCGTTTGCCGTCGCCAGCGCCTCCTCAGCGTCCCTCACCCGGATGACGCAGGCCACCGGGCCGAAGATTTCCTCCTGGTTGATGCGCATGTCGTTGCGCGTCCCGGTGAACAGCGCGGGCTGGAGGTAGAAGCCCGGCCGGCCGTCCAGCTCCGGCATCGCCTCGCCGCCGAAGGCCAGGTGGGCGCCCTCGCGGCGGCCCAGGTCGATGTAGTCCAGATCCTGCGCGAGCTGGGCCGCGCTCGCCACGGGACCCACGACCGTGCCCGGGGCGCGCGCGTCGCCGACCTTCAGGCCGTGCAGGCGGTCGATCAGGGCCGCCACGAAGCGGTCATGGATCGCATCGGTGACGATGAGCCGCGAGGACGCGGTGCAGCGTTGGCCGGTGGAGAAATAGGCGCCGTTGACCGCGCACTGGACGGCGACGTCCAGGTCGGCGTCATCGAGCACCACCAGGGGATTCTTGCCGCCCATCTCCAGCTGGAACCGGGCCATGGCGCCCGCGCGGCCGACCGCGGCCTGGGCCACCTTGCGCCCGGTCGCCTCCGAGCCGGTGAAGGTGATCGCGTGGACGCGCGGGTCCTCCAGCAGCACGTCGCCGATCTCGCGCCCGCGGCCCATGACCAGATTGAAGGTGCCCGCCGGCAGGCCGGCGCGGCTGAGCATCTCGGCCAGGGCCCAGGCGCTGGCCGGCACCAGTTCCGCCGGCTTGAACACCACGGCGTTGCCGTGGGCGAGCGCCGGCGCGATCTTCCAGGCCGGGATCGCGAGCGGGAAGTTCCACGGCGTGATGACGCTGACCACGCCGACCGGCTCGCGCGTGATCTCCACGCTCATGCCCGGCCGCGTCGAGGCCAGCAGCTCGCCGCCGACGCGCAGGGCCTCGCCGGCGAAGAACTTGAAGATGTGCGCGGCGCGCAGCACCTCGCCCGTGGCATCGGGCAGGGCCTTGCCTTCCTCGCGGGCCAGCAGGTCGGCCAGTTCGGCCTGGCGCGAGAGGAGCTCCGTGCCGACCTGGTCCAGCGCGTCGGCGCGCTGCTGCGGCGTCAGGCCCGCCCAGCGCGGTTGCGCCGCCTGCGCGGCGGCGATGGCGTCCTGCGCCTGGGCGCGGCTGGCGTGCCCGTACTGGCCGATCACGTCGCGCGTGTCGGAGGGGTTGATGTTGTCCGTGGCATCGACGCCGGCGACCCACTCGCCGGCGATGTAGTTGGGGTGCATGTCAGGTCTCCGCCGTGAAGCCGATGGCCTTCACGATCGGGCCCCAGCGCTCGGTGTCCGCCTTGAGCCGCGCCGCCAGCTCGGCCGGGGTCGAGGACCGGGCTTCCAGCCCCATGGCGGCGAGGCCTTCGATGACATCGCTCGATGCCAGGGCCGCGCGCACCGCCGCGTGGGCGCGCTGGACCGTCTCGGCCGTCGCCTTGCCCGGCAGGTAGAAGCCGAACCACTCGCCGAACACCAGGTCCTTGTAGCCCTGCTCGACCAGCGTCGGCACGCCGGGCACGAACTTGTTGCGCCGCGCGCCGCTGGTCGCGAGGATGCGCAGCTTGCCGCCGCCCAGATGCGGCAGGAACTCGCCGACCGGGGACGAGACCGCGGCGAGCTGGCCGCCCAGCAGGTCCAGGATCGCGGGCTGGGAGCCGCGGAAGCCGATGTGCTGCAGCTCGACCTTGCCGGCGCGGCCGATCAGCTCGCCCACGAAGTGCGGCACCGAGCCCGGCGCGGGGGAGCCGAAGTTGGCCTGGGCCGGGTGGGCCTGGCACCAGGCCAGGAACTCGGGGACGGTCTTCACGCTGGCCGGCACCAGGGGACCGACCGCGAAGGCCATGTCGAACTCCACGCCGAGTGACACCGGCGTCAGGTCGGCCACGGGGTCGTAAGGCAGCTTGCGGTAGGTGTGGGGGTAGATGCCGAGCATGGACATGGGCGTCGCCAGCAGCGTGGCGCCGTCGGGGCTGGCGGCCTTGAGCGCCGAGATCGCGATCTGGCCGCCGGCGCCAGGGCGGTTGTCGACCACGACGGCCTTGGCATAGCTGCCGGCCAGCTTGGTGGCCACGCGGCGCGCCAGCGTGTCGATGGTGCCGCCCGCGGCGAAGCCGGCCAGGATCTTCGCGGTTTCGAGGGGTTGTTGCGCGCGGCCGAGCAGAGGCAGGGTGGTGGCTGCGGCGCCCAGGGCCAGCTGCAGCAGGTGACGGCGTTGGGTGAACATGGGACAGGTCTCCTTGGTTGGATGCTTTTCAATGGCCACCGGCGGCGGTGCGCCGGGGCCGGCGGCGGCGCTCAGGCGCCGGACTTGGCGCGGCGCAGGTTGTCCTTGAAGCGCTCGGGCACGCGCTCGTCGAAGCCGAGCGCCACGCGCCGCACTTCGGGGCTGTCCGTCGGCGTGTGGCCCACGCCGAGCGCGGCGGCCCGCGGCGCGGCGATCGCCGTGACCGTGCCCTCGACCCGGCCCAGGCCGGTGATCTCGCAGGCCACCACCTGGCCCGGGTCCACCGAGCGCGAGTGGCACGGCGTGCCCATCAGGATCACGTCGCCGGGCACCAGCGTGATGTGGCGCGCGAGGTCGGCGATCACGTAGTGCGGGCCCCAGATCGTCTCCTCGCCGATGTGCGCCTCCTGCACCACCAGGCCGTTGACCGTGGTGCGCAGGGTCTGCTCGAACAGGTTCACGCCGCGCACGATGCCTGGGCCGATCGGCAGCAGGGTGTCGGCGCCCTTGACGCGCAGCATCGAGCCCTGGTCGGTGTCGCGGAAATCCTGCAGGCCCATGTCCAGCGCGGGGCAGAAGCCCTCGATGTAGTCCCAGGCCTCGTCGGGCGTCACGTTGCGGCAGGTCCGGCCGATCACGACCGCGTACTCGCCCTCGTAGTTGAGGTACTGGCAGTCGGCGGGCTTGAGGATCTGCCCGCCGTGGCCGTTCAGCGCGGTCGGCGGCTTGGTGAAGTAGGTCGGTGTCTCGGTCGGCCGGGGCTTGTTGCGCGTCTCGACGCTGCGCGAGCTGTACGAGATGTGCACCGCGATGATCTTGCTCGGGTTCACCGGCGGCAGGTGCGCCACGGCGGCCGGATCGACGAGGCGGCCGTCGTCCAGGCGCAGCCGGCCCGCGTCCGCGCCGTCCTCGATCATCGTGCCCCAGCAGGCGCTGCCGCCGACCAGTACGCGGCGGCGCTCCAGGCGCGGGCCGCGCATCACCGCGGGCAGCTCTTTCAGTGGAAATTCAAAGTTCATGGCAGGTCTTGCGAAGGGTCGGGGGGCTGGGGCGGCTCAGGCGCTGGCGGCCGAGGCGGCGAACTCGCTGGGTGCGCGCACGTCCAGGTGCGGCTGCGTGTCGAACCACAGGTGGATGTTGCCGGTGCCGCGCGCGTTCTCGTACTCGGACAGCGCTTCGCCGCGGTAGCGGCAGGCCGTGCCGCCCATCGCGCCCACCATCTGCAGGTAGTGGCCGCCGAAGGCTTCCCAGTGGCGCTGGCGGTACTCGCCGTCCCAGTTCTCGATGATCGCGTCGTGCCGCCCCTGCTGGAGCAGTTCGATCGCCCGCTTGTCGCTGGCGACGTTCTCCGCGCTGGAGACGTTGCTCTCGTGGTAGATGCGCGGGTTCCGGGGCACCCAGTCGATGCCGTTGAAGCGGTGGCTCAGCGCGCCCGAGGCCAGCAGCACGACGCGTAGGCCGCTGCGGCGTATGGCCTCGCCGACCACCTCGCCGGCCTGCAGGAAATGCCGCCACTCGCAGTTCTGGCAGCAGCTGGCGGAGACCACCGGAGTGCCCATCAGTTCCAGGCGCAGCTGCTTGACCAGGTTCACGGTCGCGTACTGGCGCCCGAGTTCGGGGTGGCGGATGGCGCGCGAGAGCACGCCTTTTTCCTGGGCCACGGCCTCGATCGCCAGCGCCAGTTCCGGGTGGCCGCGGTAGTCGTAGGGCACGCCGTGCAGATACCAGGGCATCTCGTCTGAGATGTAGCTGCCCTGGTAGCGGTCGCCGCCGTCGATCAGGTGGTAGCCGGTGGTGAACCAGTGCGAGTCGAAGATCAGCACCGCGTCCGGGCGGACCGCGGCGATCCGCTCGCGCAGCCGGGCGTAGCCGGCGATCAGGTCGGAATCCCGGCCCGCGCCCATCATGACGCGGAAGTCCTCGCACTGCATCAGGCCGGGGTGGTGCGAAACGATGGCTGCACCGACGATTTGTCCCATGAATGTCTCCTTACTCAACGATGGCTGAAACTGGCGCGGAACGGCTTCTTGGGCACCACCACGTCCTTGATGTCGCAGAAGAACTCGAAGCTCCAGTCGCCGCCTTCGCGGCCGATGCCCGAGCGCTTGATGCCGCCGAACGGCGCCGCGAGGTCGCGGATGCCGAAGCTGTTGACCCAGATGAAGCCGGTGCGCACGCGCTCGGCGACGGCGGTGGCGTGCCCGGTCTCGCCGTAGCAGACGCCGCCCAGGCCATAGTCGGTGCCGTTGGCCAGGGCGATGGCCTCGTCGTCGCTGGCGAAGGTCTGCAGGGTCAGCACCGGGCCGAACACCTCGTTCTGCACGATCTCGTCGTCCTGGCGCAGCCCGGTCAGCAGGGTCGGCTGGTAGTACTGGGCGCCGAACGGGTGCGCCGCGCCGCCCCAGAGCAGCCTGGCGCCGCCCGCCACGGCGCGCTCGACGAAGCCGTGGACGCGCTCGACCTGGCGCGGGTGGATGATCGGGCCGACCTCGGTGGCCTCGTCGCGCGGGTCGCCGACCGTGAGCTTCTCGACGTAGCCGCGCATGGCGCTGATGAACGCCTCCGCGATCTTCTCGTGCACCAGGAAGCGCGTGCCCGCCAGGCAGACCTGGCCGGCGTTGCGGTACATCAGCGCGCCGGTGGCGGCGGCGTTGTCGATGTCGGCGTCCTCCAGCACGATGAAGGGGCTCTTGCCGCCCAGCTCCAGGCTGCAGGGCACGAGGTTGGCGCCGGCGGCCTGGGCGATCCACTTGGCCGTGGGCACCGAGCCGGTGAAGGAGACGCGCGCGATGCGCGGGTCGCTGACCAGTTGGGCGCCGGTGGTCGCGCCCGTGCCCTGCACCACGTTGAACACGCCGGGCGGCAGGCCGGCGGCGTGCGCCGCGTCGGCCAGCAGCGAGCAGGTCAGCGGTGCCCACTCCGGCGGCTTGAGGATGCAGGTGTTGCCCGCGGCCAGGGCCGGCCCGAGCTTCCAGGTGGACAGCATCAGCGGCGCGTTCCAGGGCGTGATGACCACCACCACGCCGGCCGGGTCGTGGCGCACGATGTGGCGCGCCTGCTCGGTCTCGATCGGGCGCTCCTGCAGGCCTAGCGCATGCTCGGCAAACCAGGTGATGTTGAGCACGGCGCGCGGCACCACGCCATGGCGCATGCGCGAGAGCAGCACGCCGGCGTCGTTGCTCTCCAGCTGGCAGAAGGCGTCGGCGCGCTTTCCGATCTCCTCGGCGAAGCGGTCCAGGTAGGGCTTGCGCTCGGCCGCGCTCAGGGCCGACCAGGCCGGGAATGCGCGCTGCGCTGCGGCGATGGCCGCCTCCACGTGCTCGGGCAGGCCGGCGCTGACGCGACCGAGAATGCGCTGGTCGATCGGGCTGGCCAGCTCGAAGGTTTCACGGGACGGCACGCGCCGCCCGTCGATGTAATGGTCGGGCGACACGGCGATGCCGGCCACCTCCAGAAGGGGTGTGGTCATGGTCTGGACTCCAGGGTCAGGTCGGAAACTTGCAGCCGTCGGGGGCGGGGCGACCGCGCCGTCGGCGTGTCGGGCATGGGCAGGACTTCAGTAGCCGGTCAAGGAACGCGGGGTGCCGGTCTGCTCGGCCGAACACCAGCGCGCCGAGAGGGCGCGCGCGGACTGCGTCAGCAGCGTGGTGTCCACGCCCACCGCCACGAACTGGGCGCCCTGCTCGACGTAGTGGCGCGCCAGCGCCTCGTCGGTGCACAGGATGCCGGGGGCCTTGCCCGCAGCCAGGATGGTGGCGATGGCGCGGTCAATGAGGGCGCGCACCTCGGGGTGCGCGGGCTGGCCGAGCAGGCCCATCGAGGCCGACAGGTCGGCCGGGCCGATGAAGACCCCGTCCACGCCCTCGACGGCGGCGATCTCGTCTAGCTGCGCCACCGCCGAGGCCGTCTCCACCTGCACCAGCAGGCACATGCGCTCATTGGCCTCGTGCAGGTAAGCGGGGAAGCTGCTCCAGCGCGAGGAGCGCGCCAGGCCGCTACCCACGCCGCGCACGCCTTGCGGCGGGTAGCGCATGGCGCGTACCAGGGTGCGCGCCTGTTCGGCCGATTCCACCATCGGCACGAGCAGCGTCGTCGCGCCGATCTCCAGCACCTGCTTGATCAGCGCAGTCTGGCCCTCGGGGATGCGGACCACTGGGTGGACCGGGTAGGGGGCCACGGCCTGCAGGGTGCCGAGCAGGCTGCGCAGGTCGTTGGGGCCATGCTCGCCGTCGAGCAGCAGCCAGTCGAAGCCGCAGCCCGCGCAGGCCTCGGCCGCATAGGGGTCAGCCAGGCCGAGCCAGAGGCCGTACTGCCGGCGGCCTTCGGCCAGCGCGAGCTTAAACACGTTGGGGGGTGTCTGCATCAGATGAACCTCACCGAGATGGAGCCGAGGGTGCCGTAGTCGGCATGGAAGACGTCGCCCGCCGCGCAGGGCACCGGGCGGGTGAAGGAGCCGCCCAGCACGATCTCGCCGGCCTGCAGCGACTGTCCGTGGCGCGCGAGCCGGTTGGCCAGCCAGGCCACGCCGTGGCCGGGGTGGTTGAGCACCGCGGCGCCGAGGCCGGACTCCTCGATCACGCCGTTCTTGAACAGCAGGGCGCCGGCCCAGCGCCAGTCCACCGCGTCGGGCCGCACGGGGCGCCCGCCCAGCACGATGGCACCATTGGCCGCGTTGTCCGCGATCGTGTCCAGCACCGTGCGCGGTGCCTTCGTGTGGCGGTCGAACTGCTCGATGCGCGCGTCGATCAGCTCCAGCGCGGGCACCACGTAGTCGGTGGCGTTGAGCACGTCGAACAGGGTGACGCCGGGACCCTGGAGCGGCCGGGCCAGGATGAAGGCCAGCTCGACCTCGAACCGCGGCACGATGAAGCGGGCGGCCTCGATCTCCGCGCCGTCGCGCAGCAGCATGTCGTCCAGCAGGGTGCCGTAGTCCGGCTCGGTGATCTGTGCGGCCAGCTGCATGGCCCGCGACGTCAGGCCGATCTTGTGGCCGATGACGCGGCGCCCCTCGGCGCGGCAGAGGTCCATCCAGGCACTCTGGATGGCGTAGCTGTCCTCCATGTCCATGGTCGGGTGCAGCCGCGAGAAATGCTCCACCTGGACGCGGGAGCGCTGGGCGGCATGGAGCTGACGCGCCAGCCGGGCATGGACTTCGGGACTTAACTTCACTGGGACTCCGTAGGGTTGGGCTCGACGCCTTGATCTGCCGCCAGTGTGGTCCGGTGTACTCGAAACAACAATCAACGAATATTGGTTAATTCGTAAGCAATACTTGATAATCTGGCTTCCATCGAAGAGACATCCATGCCCCTTACCCGTCTTACCCTGCGCCAGTTCGAGGCCTTCGTCGCCGTGGCGGACCTGCGCGGCTTCGCGGCCGCCGGCGAGCGCATGGGCCTGTCGTCCTCCGCCGTCAGCCAGCTCATCGCGGAGCTGGAGTCCACGGCCGGCTTTCGCGTCTTCGACCGCAGCACGCGGCGCGTGGACCTGTCCAGCGCCGGGCGCGATTTCCTGGCCTCGGTCCAGACGGCGCTGCGCCACGTCCACCTGGCCGAGGCCGCGGCGGCCGACATCCGCAACCGCGCCTCCGGCGTGGTGCGCGTGGGCGCCCCGATGGTGCTGGCCAGCGCCGTGCTGCCGGGGGCGGTGCGGGCCTTCTGCGCCGAGCGGCCCAAGGTGGTGGTGCGCATCCGCGACACCCCGGTGGATGCTCTGGTGGACCGCGTCGCGGCCGGCGACCTCGACCTGGCAGTGGGACCGGATCGCACGGGCATCGACCATGTGCAGGCCACGCCGGTCTTCGACAGCCCCTGGGTCCTCTGGTGCGCGCCGGACCACCCGCTGGCCCGGCGCCGCTCGTTGCGCTGGACGGACCTGCAGGACGTGACCCTGGTGGCGGCCGGGCGCGACCACGAGCGCAGCGTGGCGCAGATGCACGCCAACGCGCCCGAGGGCTCGCGCATCCACCCGGTGGACATCGTGGACAACATTTCCACGGCCCTGGGCATCGCCGCGCAGGGCCTGGCCGCGACGTTGGCCCCCGCCTACGTGGGCGTGGTGGCCCAGCCGCTGGGGCTGGTGATGCGGCGCGTCACCGGGCCGGAGGTGATCCGCAAGGTCTGCGTCTACCAGTCCACCGTGCGCGCCGTGCCCCCTGCGGCGCAGGCCTTCGCCGAGTTCCTGTGCCAGTGGCTGCGGGACTGGCAGGCGCCCAAGCCGGCCCGCGCGCGCCGGGTCAGCGGACCGGCAGCACCGCGTTGACCTGGCCCGTTCCCGAGGCCGCGAAGTAGGGCGTCACGATCTCGGCGCGGCCCTCGTAGCCGTCCCAGCCCAGGGCGCCCAGCAGCATGGCCGTGTCGTGCATCCAGCCCTCGCCGGTGCAGGCCCTGGCATAGCTGGGCAGCATGCCGGCGAACTCGCGCCAGCGGCCGGCCTGCCACAGTTCCAGCGCGCGCAGGTCGCACTGGCGGTTGAACTCGTCGCTGATCTCGTAGGGCTTGTCGAACACGACGGCGTTGTCGTGGATGCGGTGCGACAGCGAGCCGCTGGCGAGCAGCGCGACCCGGCTGTCCGACTGGTCGATCGCCTCACGGAAGGCGGCGCCGACGCGGCGGCTTTCCTCGATGGTGGAGAAGGCGCACCAGCCCGAGACCGGCACCACGCGCAGGCGGTGCCCCATCCGCATGAAGTGCAGCGGCACCAGCGTGCCGTACTCCAGGCCCAGGTGTGGGTTCTGGTGGGCCACGGTCGCCACGCCGGCCGCGCTGGCGCGCCGCGCCATGTCCTGGGCCAGGGCGGGATGGCCGGCGTACTCGTAGGGCAGGTCGCGCAGCTGGGTGGGGAACTCGCTGCTGGTGAACACGCCCGCGAACTGTTCGCCCGCGTTCACGTGGTAGGCGGCGTTGCTGAGCCAGTGGGTGTCGAGCACGACCACGGTGTCCGCGCCGGCCTCGACGATGCGCTGGCCGATGGCCTGCAGGCCATCAGTCGCGTCGGTGCGGCAGCCGTGGTCCGGCCCCGGCTGCTCGGACATGATCATGCGGGGAATGTGCGTCACCTTGGCGGCGAAAACGAGTTGGCCCATGGGTGTTTCCTGTGGAAGCTTGGTTGAACGAGCCTGAAGTCTGGCGACCAGCATCGTCAACAACAAGCGACCAATCCTCAGCGATCCGTCAGGAAAAACGGACAATCGCCAGGGGCTGCCTTGAGGTCTATCAAGGCCCCTCGATCAAGATCCGTTTAGCCGGCGAATCGGATCCTGATCCTGCCCATCCGGTGTTCTTCGCCGTGCCGGCGGCAGCGGCTCGGTGGATGCGCCGGCGTGGTGTGCCGATGCGGGGCGAGCCGGCCCCTCGCGCCAGGCCGGCGGCGGCGCCCGCCCCCTTGAGGCCCCTACGTGGAAAACCGCTGCAGCCCCGGCAGGTCGAGCAGGGTCACGCCGCCGTACTCGATGCGCACCAGCCCCTGATCCTTCAGCCGGGCCAGGGCGCGGTTGCAGCGCTGGCGTGAGACGGTGGCGAGGTGGGCGAGTTCTTCCTGCGACAGCTGCAGGCGAGTCTCGCCGTGCGGGTTCTGCAGCGGCGACGCCAGACCGCAGAGCGCGCGCGCGACCTGGCGGTCGGTGTCGAGCAGGCGGTGGGCCGCGTAGTCGCCCATGAGCCAGAGCAGGCGTTCGCTGACTTGCTGCAACAGGAATTCGTTGAAGCCAGGCTGGGTGCGGCGCAGCCAGTCGAAAGTGTCGTAGGGCAGGATCGCCACCCGGCTGTCGCGCAGCGCCACCACGTCGGCTTCGCGCGGCGTGCCGCGCAGCAGCGTGGCCTCGTTGAACCAGCTGCCCACCGACTGGCCGCCCAGCGTGACCTCGCGGCCGTCCGGGCCGACGACGGACCACTTGAACAGGCCCTCCAGCACGCCGTACCAGAAGCGCGTCACCTCGCCGCGCCAGCCCACCGGCGCGCCCTTGGCCACGGGCTGTTCCGACGCGTCGCGCAGCACCTGCCGCTGCGCGTCGGCATCGAGTTGCGCGAACCAGGGAGCCTGCCGCAGCAAGGCCTCCAGCGTCAGCGCCTTCGGGGCGCGGCGCGCGGGGCTCATGCCCGGCCTCCGGCCTGGGCGCCGCCGTGGCGGGGAATATCCGTGAAAACCCTAGTGTCCATTGTCATCGCGTGAACTGTGCCATGGCGCCGCAGCCGGAACAATGCGACCCGTTCGGGCGGGACGCTGTCGCGCGCCGCCTGTTGGACACGAGGACGTAACACCATGACCGACACCACCCTTCCCGCAGGCCAGGGCGACCTGCTGTGGACCCCCACCCCGGCCCAGATCGAGCCCACCCGCCTGGCCGCCTACCAGCGCTGGCTGGCCGCGGAAAAAGGCCTGCGTTTCGACAGCTACGAGGCGCTGTGGCGCTGGTCGGTGGATGAGCTGGAGGCGTTCTGGCAGTCGATCTGGGACTTCTTCGAGGTGCAGGCCGACGGCGCGCGCGAGCCGGTGCTGGCCTCGCGCCAGATGCCCGGCGCGCAGTGGTACCCGAACGCCCGGCTGAACTACGCAGAGCATGTGTTCCGCAACGCCACGCCGGATCGCCCGGCGCTGATCGCGCGCAGCGAGGAGGCGCCCACGCGCGAGGTGGTCTGGGCCGAGCTCGCGCGAGATGTCGGCGCGCTGGCCGCGCGGCTGCGCGCGCTCGGCGTCGGCGCGGGCGACCGCGTGGCCTCCTACCTGCCGAACCGGCCCGAGACGGTGGTCGCCTTCCTGGCCTGCGCGAGCATTGGCGCGATCTGGTCGAGCTGCGCGCCCGACATGGGCGCCAGCGTGGTGCTGGACCGGCTGCGCCAGATCGAGCCCAAGGTGCTGTTCGCCACCGACAGCTACCGCTACAACGGCAAGACGCACGACCGCGCGCCGCTGGTGGACGAGCTGCTGCGCGAGCTGCCCAGCGTGCAGCAGGTGATCCAGGTCGAGGGTCCGCTCAGCCGCGACGGCGACGCCGCCCGCGTTACCTGGCGTGACCGTCTGGCCTGGGTCGAGGCGCTGGCCGAGGACGCGCCGCTGCGCTTCGAGCGCCTGCCCTTCGGCCACCCGTTGTGGATCGTCTATTCCTCCGGCACCACCGGCCTGCCCAAGGCCATGGTGCACAGCCACGGCGGCATCGTGCTCACGCACCTGAAGACCATGGCGCTGCAGCATGACCTGCGCCCGGGCGACCGGCTGCTGTTCCTCGGCGGCACCGGCTGGATCGTCTGGAACCTGCAGCTCGGCGCGCTGCTCACCGGCGCCGGCATCGTGCTCTACGACGGCAACCCGGCCTGGCCCGACGGGCAGGCGCTGTGGCGCTTCATGGACGCGCACGGGGTCACGCTGTTCGGTTGCGGCGCGGCCTTCCTGATCAACTGCATGAAGGACGGCCTGCGCCCGCGCGACGTGGTGCCGCTGGCCCAGCTGCGCGCCATCAACGCCACCGGCTCGCCGCTGCCGGTGGAGGCCTACCGCTGGGTCTATGACGCGGTGAAGCCGGACCTGTGGCTGGCCTCGATCAGCGGCGGCACCGACATCGCCTCGGGCTTCGTGGCCTGCGCGCCGACGCTGCCGGTGCACGCCGGCGAGATCCAGTGCCGCGAACTTGGCGTGGCCGCCTACGCCTTCAACGACGCCGGCCAGCCCGTGATCGACGAGGTGGGCGAGCTGGTCATCACCCAGCCCATGCCGTCCATGCCCCTCTATTTCTGGAATGACCCGGGCCACCAGCGTTACCGGGAGAGCTATTTCGAGGCCTGGCCCGGCTTGTGGCGCCATGGCGACTGGATCCGCTTCACGCCGAGCGGCACCAGCGTGATCTACGGCCGCTCCGACTCGACGATCAACCGCCACGGCATTCGCATGGGCACGGCCGAAATCTACCGCGTGGTGGAGGAGCTGCCCGAGGTGCGCGACAGCCTGGTGGTGGACCTGGAGTACCTGGGGCGTGAATCGTTCATGCCGCTGTTCGTGGTGCTCAAGCCCGGCTTCGTGCTGGATGAGGCGCTGAAGGTGCGCATCGCCGGGCAGATCCGCAGCAAGGCCTCGCCGCGCCATGTGCCCAACGAGATCTACGCGGTCGAGGAGATTCCGCGCACGCTCACGGGCAAGAAGATGGAAGTGCCGGTGCGCAAGCTGCTGCTGGGCGCGCCGGCGGCCAAGGTGGCCAGCCCGGACACCATGGCCAATCCGCAGAGCCTGGATTTCTTCGCGCAGCTGGCGGCGCGGCTGAACCCGGCGGACTGAGCGCCGGCCCGGGCGCCATGATGGCGCCCGGCGCGCGGGGTCAGCCCGCGCTGCCCAGCGACAGGCCCGCGTGCTCGCGCAGCGGGTGGAAGTGGATCTTGGGGAAGCGCTCCTGCGCCAGCCGCACGTCGTAGGGGCTGGTGCAGAGGTAGGCCAGGGTGTTCGCGGCGTCGAGCGCCAGCCGCTGCGGGTAGGCGTTGGTGAACTCGCGCAACTCGGCCGGCGTGTCGGCGGTGATCCAGCGTGCGCCGGTGTACTGGCAGCCTTCGAGCCGCACGTCGCAGTCGTACTCGGCCTTCAGGCGGTGCTGCACCACCTCGAACTGCAGCTGGCCCACGGCGCCGAGCAGCATCGGGCCGCCGATCTCGGGCTTGAACACCTGGATCGCGCCTTCCTCACCGAGCTGGTCCAGCCCGGTCTGCAGCTGCTTGGTGCGCAGCGGGTTCTTCAGGATCACGGTCATGAAGAGTTCCGGCGCGAAGAAGGGCAGGCCGGTGAACTGCAGGCTGGCGCCGTCGGTGATCGTGTCGCCGAGCTGCACCCCGCCGTGGGTGGTGAAGCCGATGATGTCGCCGGCGTAGGCTTCATCGACGGCCTCGCGCCGCTGCGACATGAAGGTCACCACCGAGGTCGGGCGCAGCTCCTTGCCGGTGCGCTGCACCTTGAGCTTCATGCCGGGCGTGAACTTGCCGGACGCCATGCGCACGAAGGCGATGCGGTCGCGGTGGTTCGCGTCCATGTTGGCCTGCACCTTGAACACCACGCCGGAGAAGCCCTCGTCGTCGGGCTGGATGATCTTCTCGACGGTCTGCTTGTTGACCACCAGCGAGCTCTTGCGCGGGCCGGGCGGCGGCGCCAGGTCGACCAGCGCGTCCAGCACCTCCATCACGCCGAAGTTGTTCACGCCGGAGCCGAAGAACACCGGGGTCTGCTTGCCGGCCAGGAAGGCCTCGTGGTCCCAGGTGGGCGAGGCGCCGGTGGCCAGCTCCATGCTCTCCAGCGCGGCGTCCCACTCGCTGCCGAAGCGCGCCTTCAGCGTCGCGGTGTCGGACAGCGGGATCGTCTCGAAGTCCTGCGGGCGGCGCTCGCTGCCCGACTCGAACACCGTCATGGTCTGGGTGCGCAGGTTGATGATGCCGCCGAAGCTCTTGCCCTGGCCGACCGGCCAGGTCATGGGCACGCAGGGCATGCCGAGTTCGCGCTCCACCTCGTCCAGGATGTCCAGCGGGTCGCGCACCTCGCGGTCCATCTTGTTGACGAAGGTGATGATGGGCGTGTCGCGCTGGCGGCAGACCTCGATCAGGCGCCGGGTCTGGCTTTCCACGCCGTTGGCGGCGTCGATCACCATCAGCGCCGAGTCCACGGCGGTGAGCACCCGGTAGGTGTCTTCCGAGAAGTCCTTGTGGCCGGGGGTGTCAAGCAGGTTGACCACATGGTCGCGGTAGAGCATCTGCATCACCGACGAGGCCACCGAGATGCCGCGCTGCTTCTCGATCTCCATCCAGTCGGACGTGGCGTGGCGGCTGGCCTTGCGGCCCTTCACCGCGCCGGCGATCTGGATCGCGCCGGAGAACAGCAGCAGCTTTTCCGTCAGCGTCGTCTTACCGGCGTCGGGGTGGGAAATGATGGCAAAGGTGCGGCGGCGCCGCGTTTCTTGGGCGTAGGACACAACGGTTCCAGAAGATGAGGGCAGGGCGCGCGGGCGCCGTGGGGGTGCGGGGCGAGGGGCCGGCCCTGGCGGGAGGGCGGGTGGCCGGTCGATGGCGCCGATTTTACCGGGATGGGCCGTCCGGGCGGCGGCAGGGAGGTGCTGTTGTCCGTGGGGACCATCTTGAAACAGGTTGCAACATGGCGCGGTACAGTGGTGTTTTCGGCATCGATGCCGCCGACCCGCTGTTTCCCTGTCCTCGTCGAGGTATGACGACCCATGAGCCTTGCTGCCTCCAACCCCGTGGCGACCGAAGTCCCCGCCCATCCGCAGACGCTGGCCAGCCACGCCTTCACCTGGCCGACGCCGCCCTATGCCTGTTACGTCGATGCCGCGCCGCAGGCGTCGATCCTGGCCTGCGAAGTGGAGGGCGGGACCGGCCACAGCCACAGTTGCCTGCTGGCGGGGCTCAACCTTGCCGGTCGCACGGCGCTGATCCAGATTCCGTCCGGGCGGGCCGCCGTGCCGCTGCGCTTCAACGCGATCCGGCGCATCACCCTGACGCCGCCGCTGGCGCCCCTGCCCCAGCCGGCCGGGGTGGACGGGGAGGCCGGCCTCGGGCACGCGCATGACGAGTTGCTGGCCTACCGGGCTCGTGTGAACTATCGACTGGAACTGGCCGACGGCACGTGGCGGCAGGGCCAGACCATCGGCCACGTGGAAAACGCCGCCGGCCTGTTCCTGTTCCATCCGCTGGACGAGCAGGACAGGGTGAGGCGCGTGTTCTACCCCCGCGAGGCCTACCGCGAGCTGCAGCTGGGCGAGCGCATCGGCCAAGTCCTCGTCGCGCACAAACTGGTGACCGCGGAACAGGTGGAGCAGGCGGCGCGGGAGCAGGACAGCCTGCGCGGGCGCAAGCTCGGCGACTACCTGGTGAGCCGGGAGATCGTCTCGCCGGAGCAGCTGCTGCAGGCGCTGGAGCAGCAGGCCAGGATGCCGGTGGTGCGCGTTGGCGAGGCGCTGCTCGCGCTGGGCCTGGTCTCGCCCGCGCAGATCGACGAGGCGCTGGAGCAGCAAAAGCGCGACCGGGGCGTGCCGCTGGGCGAACTGCTGGTCAGGAGCGGTCAGATCTCGCGCCGCGACCTGCAGATGGCGCTGGCCCGCAAGATGGGTTTCCCGGTGGTGGACGTGCACAGCTTCCCGCCGGACGTGAATGCCTTGCGCAAGGTGCCGTACGCGGTGGCGCGGCGCCTGAACGTGCTGCCGCTGCTGTTGCGTGACCACCTGCTGGTGGTGGCGGCGGACGACCCGTCGCAGCGTGCCTCCATCGAGGAGCTGGAGTTCGTCACGCAGACCAAGGTGCTCACGGCGCTGGCCGGCGAGGGCGAGCTGGAGGACGTGGTGGCGCAGGCCTATGCGCGCGTCGGGCGCGACCTGTCCGAGGCGGCCGCGGCCGACCACGAGCGGCGCAAGACCTTGACCCCCGCGCCCGGCGCCGCCAGCAAGCTGCTCGAATCGCTGGAGCAGCAGTCGGTGGACGAGGGTGACGCGGACGGGGGGGCGCTGATCGAGCAGTCCGACAACTCGCTGGTGCTGCTGATCAACGCCATGATCATCGAGGCGCACCGGCAGGGCGTCTCCGACATCCACATCGAAACCTTTCACACCCGGCGCAAGGTGCGCATCCGCTTCCGCAAGGACGGCATGCTGGTGCCCTACATGGAGCTGCCGCACACCTACCGCGCCGCGCTGGTCGCGCGCCTGAAGGTCATGTGCGACCTCGACATCACCGAGCGCCGCCAGCCGCAGGACGGCAAGATCGACTTCGCGCGCTTCTCCGAGCCGCACCGGATCGAGCTGCGCGTGGCGACTATCCCCACGCAAGGCGGCGCCGAGGACGTGGTGCTGCGCATCCTGTCATCGGCCCGGCCGCTGCCGCTGGACCGGCTGGGGCTGTCCCCCGGCAACTTCCGGCAACTCAAGGAGGTGGTGGAGCGGCCCTACGGCATGGTGCTGTGCGTGGGCCCCACGGGCTCCGGCAAGACCACCACCCTGCATTCGGTGCTGCAGCACCTGAACACGCCGCAGCGCAAGATCTGGACGGCCGAGAACCCGATCGAGATCACCAACCCCGACCTGCGCCAGGTGCAGGTGAACCCGAAGATCGACTGGAGCTTCGACAAGGCCCTGCGAACCTTCCTGCGCGCCGATCCCGACATCATCATGGTGGGCGAAATCCGGGACCAGGAGACCGCGCAGGTCGCCGTGGAGGCCTCGCTGACCGGCCACCTGATCCTCAGCACGCTGCACACCAACAGCGCGCCCGAGACCATCACCCGGCTGCTGGACATGGGGCTGAATCCGTTCAACTTCGCCGACTCGCTGCTGGCGGTGCTGGCGCAGCGCCTGGTGCGCCAGCTCTGCGACGCGTGCAAGCGGGTGGAGCCGGCGCCGGAGGCCGACATCGAACTGCTGCTGCAGGACTACCTGGCCGCCTTTCCCGTCGATGCCCGCCCCGGCGCCGACACGCTGCGCGCGGAATGGCTCGAACGCTTCGGCGTGCAGGGCCGGCTGCTGCGCCACCACGCGCCCGGCTGTCCGCATTGCGAGCACAGCGGCTACAAGGGCCGGCTGGGCCTGCATGAACTGCTGCTGGTCGATGCCGACATCCGGCACCTGATCATGACGGGCGCCAGCCCCGACCAGTTGCGTCACAGCGCCATGCGCCAAGGTCATTTCCGCACGCTGCGGCAGGACGGCATCGAGAGGGTGCTGGCGGGCCGCACCAGCATGGCCGAGGTGCGCGCCAACTGCAACCTCTAGCGGGCTCAAAAGCGCTTGCCGCGCGGTGCCAGGAGGGCGCAAACTTCGCCCCTTGGCCCTGGTGTCAACCGAACGTATGGAGGTGTCCGTGGATGCGATGTCCGAGCCACCGAACGCTTCGCCCGGCGAGCGCTACCGCGCGGTGCGCGCCTGCACCTGCGCGCTGGCCGCGCCGCTGTCGGCGGAGGACTGCGCGATCCAGTCGATGCCCGACGCCAGTCCGGTGAAGTGGCACCTGGCGCACACCAGCTGGTTCTTCGAGACCTTCGTGCTCGCGCCGCACGCGCCGCGCTACCGGCCGTTCGATCCGGCGTACCGGGTGCTCTACAACTCCTATTACCACGCGGTGGGTGAGCGCCATCCGCGCCCGCAGCGGGGCCTGCTGTCGCGCCCGGGGCTGGACGAGATCCGGGCCTACCGCCGTCATGTGGACGGGGCGATGCTGGATCTGCTGGCCGAGGGGCTGGACGCGGAACGGCTGGCGCTGGTCGAGCTGGGGCTGCAGCACGAGCAACAGCACCAGGAACTGATCCTGACCGACGTGAAGCACCTGCTGTCGTGTCATCCGCTGCGGCCGGCGTACCAGCCGCCGGGCACGCACCCGCTGGCCAAGGTCCCGGCGTGGGCATGGCTCGGCTTTGACGGGGGCCTGCAGGAGATCGGCCACGCGGGTCCGGGCTTCTGCTTCGATAACGAGCTGCCGCGCCACCGCGTCTGGCTGGAGCCGTTCCAGCTGGCTTCGCACCCGGTGACGCAGGGCGAGTTCGTGCGCTTCATCGAGGACGATGGCTACCGTCGGCCCGAGCTGTGGCTGTCCGCCGGCTGGGATCAGGTACTGGCGCAGGGTTGGCAGGCGCCCGGTTACTGGCGCTGGCGTGATGACCGCTGGCATGTGTTCACGTTGCACGGCACCGAGCCCGTCGAGCCGGCGGCGCCGGTCTGCCATGTGAGCTTTTTCGAGGCGGAGGCCTTCGCGCGCTGGGCCGGGGCGCGACTGCCGACCGAGGCGGAGTGGGAGCTGGCCGCGCGCGCCGCGCCGCGCGGCGGCAATTTCCTCGACGGCGGCGTGTTCCACCCGCAGCCGGCGCGGGAGACGCCCGTGCCGGGGCAGCTCGCGCAGGCCTTCGGCGATGTCTGGGAATGGACGCGCAGCGACTATGGGCCCTACCCGGGCTTTCGCACGGCCTCAGGCGCGGTGGGCGAGTACAACGGTAAGTTCATGTGCAACCAGTACGTGCTGCGCGGTGGCTCTTGCGCCACGCCGGCCAGCCACATCCGCGCCAGCTACCGAAACTTTTTTCCGCCCGAGGCGCGCTGGCAGTTCAGCGGGCTGCGCCTGGCGCGGTGACGGCTCGTTTTCCGTTTGGACGAAAGGACAGTCATGGTCACCCAGATTTACGTCAACCTGCCGGTGAAGGACCTCGGCCGCTCGGTCGCGTTCTTCGCCGCGCTCGGCTACCGCTTCGAGCCGAAGTTCACCGACGAGAACGCGACCTGCATGATTGTGGCGGAGAACATCTTCGTGATGCTGCTGGTCGAGCGCTTCTTCCAGACCTTCACGCCGAAGTCGTTGTGCGACGCGCACCAGTCCACCGAGGTGCTGGTCTGTCTGTCCTGCGACAGCCGGGCGCGGGTGGACGAGCTGGTGGCCAAGGCGCTGGCGGCGGGCGGTTCGGCGCCGCGGCCGCCGCAGGATCACGGCTTCATGTACGGGCACGGCTACCAGGATCTCGATGGCCACCTGTGGGAGCTGATCTACATGGAGCCGGGGCCGCCCATCGCGGATTGATGCCTGCTTGCATTTGAAAATCAAGAGCCCCTGATCAAGGGTTGGCGTGCCGATGCGGGCGCGCCTGCACCTCGCGTCAGGCCGACGGCGGTGCCCACGTTCTCCGGCCTGCTCGCGGGCGACGGCCCGGGCGCGCCCACGTCGCTTCGTCAACCCGGCTGCCGGCGCGCAGGCTCTGGGGCAACCGCGAATCGGGCCTGCGCCCGCAGGCAGCACCATCGACCTGCCCTGGCCCACCCGGTACACGTGCCAGGCGGTGGAACCGAAAAATCATACGTTTGAAGGCGAAATCGTATGAGAAGGTCTCTGCCCCGGGGCCTGGCAGCGTCCGGGCCCTTGCTTTTATAATCCGCGCTTTCCGAGGAGCGTTGCAGCGTCCCCAGCACCAGCGGGGCGTGAGGCTCGGAACCCCTACTTCGCAACGACGCTCATCCACTTATCGTGTGGTGAGCTGCGCTTCTCCCCCGGCAAGTGGTTTTTTCAAACATGCTTTGGAGCAAACCATGAACGCCCGTATCGACCCCGCCAATTTCACCGACCGCGCCATCGCCGACCTGTCGCTGGCCGACTGGGGCCGCAAGGAAATCCGCATTGCCGAGACCGAGATGCCCGGCCTGATGGCGATCCGCGAGGAATTCGCCAAGTCCCAGCCGCTCAAGGGCGCGCGCATCACCGGCTCGCTGCACATGACGATCCAGACCGCGGTGCTGATCGAGACGCTGCAGGCGCTGGGCGCCCAGGTCCGCTGGGCCTCCTGCAACATCTTCTCCACGCAGGACCACGCCGCCGCCGCGATCGCCGCCACCGGCACGCCGGTGTTCGCCGTCAAGGGCGAGACCCTGGTCGACTACTGGGACTACACCCACCGCATCTTCGACTTCGGCGCGGCCGGCAGCGAGGGCGAAGGCCCGAACATGATCCTGGACGACGGCGGCGATGCCACGCTGCTGATGCACCTGGGCAAGCAGGCCGAGAAGGACCAGAGCGTGCTGGCCAACCCGGGCAGCGAGGAGGAGCGCATCCTGTTCGCCGCGATCAAGGCCAAGCTGGCCGAGGACGGTAGCTGGTACAGCCGCAAGAGCGCCCAGATCATCGGCGTGACGGAAGAGACGACGACCGGCGTGCACCGCCTCAAGGAAATGTCGGCCAAGGGCTCGCTGCTGTTCCGCGCCATCAACGTCAATGACAGCGTCACCAAGAGCAAGTTCGACAACCTGTACGGCTGCCGCGAATCGCTGGTGGACGGCATCAAGCGCGCCACCGACGTGATGATCGCCGGCAAGGTGGCCGTGGTGGCCGGCTACGGCGACGTGGGCAAGGGCTCGGCCCAGGCGCTGCGCGCGCTGTCGGCTCAGGTCTGGGTGACCGAGATCGACCCGATCAACGCGCTGCAGGCCGCGATGGAAGGCTACCGTGTCGTGACGATGGACTACGCCGCCGACAAGGCCGACATCTTCGTGACGACCACCGGCAACCGCGACGTCATCACCTTCGAGCACATGGCGGCGATGAAGGACCAGGCCATCGTCTGCAACATCGGTCACTTCGACAACGAGATCCAGGTCGCCAAGCTCGAAGCGCACTGCCAGTGGGAAGAAATCAAGCCCCAGGTGGACCATGTGATCTTCCCGGACGGCAAGCGCATCATCCTGCTGGCCAAGGGCCGGCTGGTGAACTTGGGCTGCGGCACCGGCCACCCGAGCTTCGTGATGAGCTCGTCGTTCGCGAACCAGACCATTGCCCAGATCGAGCTGTTCACGCACAGCGACTACTACGAGCAGGGCAAGGTCTATGTGCTGCCCAAGCACCTGGACGAGAAGGTGGCGCGCCTGCACCTGAAGAAGGTCGGCGCCCAGCTGACCGAGCTGACCGACGAGCAGGCCGCCTACATCGGCGTGCCGAAGCAGGGCCCGTACAAGGCCGACACCTACCGCTACTGATCGCGAGGCGCTGCTGCGCGGCCCGGATGCGTCGTTGCGGGTCCTTCCGTGAATCCTCGCGTAGCGCTGCTACGCTCCGGTTCACGGATCCCCCCGCGCCTCGCCTGCGGGCCGCTCGCGACGCGCCGGACTCCTGCGCTCCACCATGAAACTGCCTATGCGTGCTGATCAATTTCTCGTCGACCGCGGCCTGGCCGCCTCGCGCTCCCAGTCGCAACGCCTGATTGCGTCTGGCGTGGAGTGGCGCCTGGGCCCCGGGGCGCCCTGGAATGCCGTGGCCAAGAACGGTGACAACATTCCGGCTAGCGCCGAAGTGCGCCTGCTCGATGAGGCCGAGGCGCGTTTCGTCTCGCGCGGCGGCCTCAAGCTCGACGGTGCCTTGGAGGCCCTGGGCCTGTCCGTGCAGGAGCTGCAATGCCTCGATGTCGGGCAGTCCACCGGCGGCTTCACGCAATGCCTGCTGGCGCGCGGCGCGCGCCAGGTGGTGGGCGTGGACGTCGGCCACGGGCAGTTGCATGAACAGCTGCGCGCCGACCCGCGCGTGGTCTGCCTGGAAGGCCTCAACGCCCGCTCGCTCACGCCTGCCTTGCTGGTGGCGGCTTGGGAGGAGGCGCTGTCCGAAGTGGTCGAGGACGAGGAGGACAACGACACTCAGCCGTCGGCGCCCTACGCCTGGATGCGCAGTGGCGGCCTGGTGTCCGAGGACTACGACGACAGCGACGACGCCAAGGAGCATGAGATAGAGGACTTCAAGGCCGAGCGTGCCGCCAGGGTCAAGGCCCGTGCCGAGGGCACCTTGCCGGTGCACAAGCGCCGCCGGTCGGAATTTGCTGGTGTGGAGATCGAACCCGTGTTCGACCTGATCACGGGCGACCTGTCCTTCATCTCGCTGACCCTGGTGCTGCCGGCGCTGGTGCCCTTGCTGGCGCCGGGCGGCAGTCTGCTGATGCTGGTCAAGCCGCAGTTCGAGCTGCAGCCCGGCCAGGTGGGCAAGGGCGGCATCGTGCGCGACGCTTCGTTGTACGCTGTGGTGGAGCAACGCATCCGCGAGAGCTGTGCCGGCCTGGGGCTGGAGGTGGTGGCTTGGATCGACAGCCCGATCAGCGGTGGCGACGGCAACCGAGAGTTTTTCGTCCTGGCGCGCCAGCCAGGCTCGACCTGAAGAAATGAGGAGACCCGCATGGGCCTGCCACTGAGTTTTGAATTTTTCCCGCCCAAGACGCCCGAGGGCGCCGACAAGCTGCGCGCGGCGCGCCAGCAGCTGTATGCGCTGGCGCCCGAGTTCTGCTCGGTCACCTACGGTGCGGGCGGCTCCACCCAGGAGGGTACCTTCGGCGCGGTGCGCGAGATCCTGGCCGAGGGCGTGGATGCGGCCTCGCACTTCTCCTGCATCGGTGCCACACGCGAGACCTTGCACGCGCAGCTTCAGCAGCTCAAGGCCATGGGCGTGAAGCGCCTGGTGGCCTTGCGCGGCGACCTGCCCAGCGGCTATGGCATCGGCGGCGAGTTCCACTATGCCAGCGACCTCGTGGCCTTTATCCGCGCCGAGACCGGTGACGACTTCCGCATCGAGGTGGCCGCCTATCCCGAGATGCACCCGCAGGCCAGGTCGCCGGAGGCTGACCTGCAGGCCTTCGCGGCCAAGGTGCGCGCCGGCGCCGATTCGGCCATCACCCAGTACTTTTACAACGCCGACGCCTATTTCCGCTTCGTGGACGAGGTGCGTCGGCTGGGGCTGGAGGTGCCGGTGGTGCCCGGCATCATGCCGATCACCAGCTCGACCCAGCTGCTGCGCTTTTCCGACGCCTGTGGCGCCGAGATCCCGCGCTGGATCCGGCTGCGGTTGCAGGCCTTCGGCGACGACGCGGCCTCGATCCGTGCCTTCGGCCTGGACGTGGTGACCGCGCTGTGCGAGCGGCTGCAGCGCGGCGGCGCGCCGGCGCTGCACTTCTACACCATGAACCAGAGCGCCGCGACCGTCGAGATCGCGCGCCGGCTGTCATGCGCCTGAGCCTGTGGGTCGTGGCGCAAGCCCTGGCCCTGCTCATGCTGGCGACCGGCTGCGCCGCGCCGCCGCGCACCGGCAGCGCGGCCACGGGTCCCGTCGCATCGGTCGTGGCGGCAGAGGGACCGGCGGCGGCGCCCGACGCCGATGATGCCGACCGCTTCGAAGCCCTGGGGCAGGGGCGGGCCTCCTGGTACGGGAAGCCGTTTCACGGCCGGCGCACGGCCAGCGGCGAGCGCTACGACATGCACGCGTTCACCGCGGCCCATCCCACGCTGCCGTTCGGTAGCCGCGTCAAGGTGCGCAACCGGCGCAACGGCAAGGAGGTGGAGGTGCGCATCAACGACCGCGGTCCGCGCTCCCGCGGTCGCATCATCGACCTGAGCTACGCCGCAGCCTCCGCGCTGGGCATGGTCGGCCCGGGCGAAGCGCCTGTGGAGCTGTTGGCGCGCTGAGTTGGGGCCTTTGTTGCGACGTAGCAACATCCGGGGCGCCCGGTGGCGATCGATGTTTGATCAATGTCAGGGGTCCGGCGGGGGGGCGGCAGCGGGTTTGATCCAGTGCAAACAGGCCGGGGTGGCGGCGACTTCCAATGAGGGCTGGGTATCTTCCCGGTAACAGAAGTCTCTTCACATGAAAAAGCAAGTCATCGCTGCAGCCGTCCTGTCCACCCTCCTGTCGGGTGCCGCCTTTGCCCAGGACTTCAAGGAAGGCTCCTTGCTGGTGCGCGCGCGCGCCGTGCATCTGAACAGCGACAATGGCGACAGCACGGGTCTGGGCCTGGCGGTCAACAACAAGTGGCTGCCCGAAGTCGATTTCACCTACTTCTTCAACAAGAACATCGCGGCCGAGTTGATCCTGACCGTGCCGCAGAAGCACACCTTGAGTTCCTCCGTGCTGGGTGGCCCGATCGGCACGCTCAAGCACCTGCCGCCGACGCTGACCGTGCAGTACCACTTTGACGGCCTGTCGGGCTTCAAGCCCTATGTCGGCGCTGGCGTCAACTACACGCGTTTCAGCTCGGTCAACCTGCCCGCAGGTGTTGACATCGATCGCAACAGCTGGGGTCTGGCGCTGCAAGCTGGCGTCGATATCCCGCTGAGCAAGAACCTGTACCTGAACGTGGACGTCAAGAAGGTCCAGATCAGCACCGATGTGAGTGTGGCTGGTGCCAACAAGGGCAGCTTCAAGGTCGATCCGGTGCTGGTCGGTGTCGGTCTGGGCTGGAAGTTCTAAGCCCGGCGAATTCGCCACCGACAAAAAAGCCTGCCCGGCTGACGCCCGGCAGGCTTTTTTGCGTCACACGGCCGGGTCAGCCGCCGCTGTCCACGTTCCAGCCCTGGCCTCGGCCACGGCCCAGTCGGTCCAGGATGGGGGGCAGCGCGGCCTGCAGCGCCGCCTTCAGCGTGTGCGGCGGGTTGATGACGAACATGCCGCTGGCCGTGAGGCCGGGGCGCTGGTCCGGGGCCATGGCGGGCGGCTGGCCGATCGCCAGCGTGGCGTGCAGCCAGGGCCGCTTGGCCTGGGTGGCCAGGGTTTTCAGGCGGCGCGGCAGATCGTGCGCCTCGGGACGCGGAATCACCGGGTACCAGACCAGGTAGGTGCCGGTGGCGAAACGCTTGAGGCTGTCCTGGATGCAGGCGGCGACCTTGGCGTAGTCGGACTTGATCTCGTAACTCGGGTCGATCAGCACCAGGGCGCGGCGCGAGCCGGTCGCAGAGGGGGGCGGTGGCAACAGGGTCTTCAGGCTCTCGAAGCCGTCCTGCCGGGCCACGGCAATCTGGCGGCCGGCTTCCAGCTGGGCGATGTTGGCGGCCAGCGTCTTGCTGTCGGTCGGATGCAGTTCGAAGAGCTTGAGCTTGTCGCGCGCCTCGGCGCGCAGCAGCTGGTGCATGACGAAGGGCGAGCCAGGGTAGATGCGGATCGTGCCTTCGGCGTTGAAGCTGGCGATCAGGTCCAGGTAGTCCTGCAGCGCCTCCGGCGCAACCTTGGGCGGACTGGCGAACAGCTTGAGCACGCCGTCCTGCGCCTCGCCGCCGGTTTCCGTGTAGTCGCTGTCCAGCCGGTACAGGCCGGCGCCGGCGTGGGTATCGACCAGCGTCAGGCCGGCGTCCTTTTGCATCAGGTGGCGCAGCGTGGCGATCAGCGTCGTGTGTTTGAGCACGTCGGCATGGTTGCCGGCGTGAAAGGCGTGGCGGTAACTGAACATGGCGGCATGGTACCCGTTTCCCCGCCTTTCGCGGGTCTCGTGGCCGCAAGTGCTTGATTTTTCGTATAATCTCCGGCTTCGCAGCGATTTTGAGGTCCCGCGGCGAAGGCCTGAAGACTTGTTCCGAGGGCAAATTCACCACCTAAGAGGTTCTCTTCAGAAGAACACCGACCGTGGAAAAGGACCCGACAAACCCTCTATCTAAAGAGAAATCTCATGTCTACTTTCAGCGCAAAGCCCGCTGAGGTCGTGCACGAGTGGTTTGTGATTGACGCGACCGACAAGGTCCTCGGACGAGTAGCCAGCGAAGTTGCTCTCCGTTTGCGCGGCAAACACAAGGCCATTTACACGCCTCACGTCGATACCGGTGACTTCATCGTCATCATCAACGCAGCCAAGCTCAAGGTGACTGGCACCAAGTCCCTGGACAAGGTGTACTACCGTCACTCCGGCTATCCCGGCGGCATCACGGCCACGAATTTCCGCGACCTGCAAGCCAAGCACCCTGGCCGCGCGCTGGAAAAGGCCGTCAAGGGCATGCTGCCCAAGGGCCCGCTCGGCTACGCCATGATCAAGAAGCTCAAGGTGTACGGCGGTGCTGAGCATCCGCACAGCGCCCAACAGCCCAAAGTGCTGGAAATCTAAGGAGCCTTGAGATGATTGGTGAATGGAACAACGGCACCGGCCGTCGCAAATCCAGCGTTGCCCGCGTGTTTCTGAAGAAGGGCACCGGCAAGATCACGGTCAATGGCAAGGACATTCAGGCCTATTTCGGCCGCGAAACCTCCATCATGATCGCCAAGCAGCCGCTCGTGCTGACCAACCATGTCGAAACCTTCGACATCCAGGTCAACGTGCACGGCGGCGGTGAATCCGGCCAAGCCGGCGCCACCCGCCACGGCATCACCCGCGCCCTGATCGACTACGACGCGACGCTCAAGCCCGCACTGAGCCAAGCCGGCTTCGTGACGCGTGACGCCCGTGAAGTCGAACGTAAGAAGGTCGGCCTGCACTCCGCTCGCCGCGCCAAGCAGTTCTCGAAGCGTTAATCCGCTTTTCCTGCCTGCTCAAAGCCGCAACAAGTTCGACTTGGGGCGGCTTTGTCGTTTCAGGCGTTCCCATTTTTTTTCCGGGTTGAGCCATGCGTCTGCGTCTGCTGCGCCGCCGTCTGACCATCAGTGCCCCACGCGTGGCCGTGCGCAGCGCGCTGGCCTGGCCGCTGCGGTGGCTGCTGGCGGCACTGGTGCTCGGGTTCTGTGCCGCCGTGGCGCTTTGGGCCTTCGAGCTGGGCAAGAGCCTGGCCGGCCTGGACAGCCATGCGCGCGAGGAACTGGCCGCGCTGCGCGCCGAGGTGGCGTGGCTGCGCGATGAGCGCGAACGCGCGCAGTCGGTGGCCAACACCTCGGGCAGCCTGCTGACCGCGGAGAAGGCCGCGCAGGAGCATCTGGCCGCGCAACTGCGCCAGCTGCAGGCGGAGAACCGCGCCCTGCGTGACGACCTCGGCTTCTTCGAGAAGCTGATTCCGGCCGCCGGCATGGACGGCATCGCCATCCGCAGCCTGCACGCCGAGGTGCTGGGCAACCCCGAGGCCGGCGCCCAGCTGAAGTGGCAGGTGCTGGTGATCCAGCCGCAGAAGAATGCCCCCGAGTTCAACGGCCGGCTGGAGCTGACTTTCGCCGGTCTGCAGGGCGGCAAGCCCTGGACCCTGGCGCTGCCCGGCGGCTCCCAGGCGCTGCAGCTGCGCCAGTACCGGCGGCTGGAGGGCCTGTTTCCGCTGCCGCCGCAGGCCGTGGTACAAACCGTAACCGCCCGCGTGGCCGAGGGCGCGGCCACCCGCGCCATCCAGACGGCCAAGCTGTCCCCCTGAATCGTCTCAAGGAAACCCACGTGTTCGCCCGAAAGAAACAACCGCCCATCAAGAGCTTGATCGCGCACGGCAGCCGCATCGAGGGCCACTACCTGTTTGCCGACGGCTTGCGCGTGGATGGCGAGGTGGTGGGCGACATCCGGCCGCAGGCCGAGCAGCCGAGCATCCTGGTGATCTCGGAGACCGCTCATGTGACCGGCACCATCCATGCAGACCATGTCATCGTCAATGGCCGCGTGCAGGGGCCGGTGCATGCACGAGAACTGCTGGAGCTGCAGCCCAAGGCCCGCATCGAGGGCGATGTGCACTACAAGGCGCTGGAGATGCACCAGGGCGCGGTGATCGCCGGCCAGCTCTGCCCCATGACCGGCGCCGAGGAAGACCGAAAGCCCACACTCAAGCTGGCGGCAAACGGCGCCTGACTGAATTCCCGAGCAAATTAAAGTACTATTCGCCGCAAACCCTTTCCGGAGTACCCCATGAGCGCTGTCGCCGAGAACATCCCCACCGAAATGCCTGCCCCGATCCTTTTCACCGACAGCGCGGCGGCCAAGGTAGCCGACCTGATCGCCGAGGAAGGCAACCCGGACCTGAAGCTGCGTGTCTTCGTGCAGGGCGGCGGCTGCTCGGGCTTCCAGTACGGCTTTACCTTCGACGAGATCGTCAACGAGGACGACACGACGATGACCAAGAATGGCGTCTCGCTGCTGATCGATGCCATGAGCTACCAGTACCTGGTGGGCGCCGAGATCGACTACAAGGAAGACCTGCAGGGCGCCCAGTTCGTGATCAAGAACCCGAACGCCACCACCACCTGTGGCTGCGGCTCCTCGTTCTCTGTCTGATCCGCGCAAGCGTCCGCCAAGGCGGGCGCTGCTTCAACGGGGGTAGATCGCCCCCAGCACACGGGCGCCTCGGGCGCCCGTGACGCTGCTGAGGCTGCCCGTCTCGCGTTGCAGTGCCTTGTGGGCCAGCCAGGCGAAGGCAGCGGCTTCCACTTGCAGCGGCGGCAGGCCGGCCTCGGCTGAGGATTGCACGGCGACGCCGGGCAGGCCGGCGGTGAGCCGGCGCATCAGTTCGGCGTTCAGCGCGCCACCGCCGCAGACGATCAACGTCGGGCTCGCCGCGCCATAGCGGCACAGGGCCTCGGCACAGGCCTGCGCGGTGAACGCGGTCAGCGTGGCCTGGATGTCGGCAGGGCGGGCTGTTGCATGGGTCGCCAGGCGCTCGGCGAGCCACGCGGGATGGAACAGGTCGCGCCCGGTGCTCTTGGGCGCCGGGCGGGCCAGGTAAGGCTCGGCCAGCAAGGTGGCCAGCAGCGGCTCGATGACCCGGCCACTGGCGGCCCAGGCGCCGTCCCGGTCGAAGGGCTGGCCGGTGTGCAGCTGGCACCAGTGGTCCATCAGCGCGTTGCCGGGGCCGCAGTCGAAACCCAGCACCTCGTCCCGCGGACCGAGCACGCTCAGGTTGGCAATGCCGCCGATGTTGAGCACGCCCACGGACTGTCCCGGGTGACCGAACACCTCGCGGTGGAAGGCTGGCACCAGCGGCGCGCCCTGGCCGCCAGCCGCGAGGTCGCGGCTGCGGAAGTCCGCCACCACGTCGATGCCGGTCAGCTCGGCCAGCAGGGACGGGTTGTTCAGTTGCAGCGTGTAGCCGACGGCGGCGATGCCGCGGTCCGGGTCGCCGTCGAATTCCAGCGGGCGGTGGCGCACCGTCTGGCCGTGCGCGCCAATCGCGGCGATGGCGAGCGGGTCCAGGCCGGCGGCGGCCAGCAGGGCGTGCACCACCTCGGCGTAGACCCGTGCCAAGCCGTTCGCCGCCAGGGCGGCACGATGCAGTTCGTCGGCGCCGGGGGTGTTCAGGGCCAGCAGTTCGGCGCGCAGATCCGGGGGGAAGGGCGCGAAGGCGTGCTGTTCCACCTCCAGCCGGCCGTCCCGCCAGCATGCCAGCACCCCGTCCACCCCGTCGAGCGAGGTACCCGACATCAAGCCGATGTAGCGCAGGGGCATGTCGGCCATGGCCAGGCGCTGGACTTACTGGATGCGGGTGGACTGCAGTTGCGCCGCCGCGGCGAGCTGCTGGCGCATGCCGGTCGCCGTCCTGGCAAACGCAGCCTTGGCAGCGGCCGAGACCGGCACGGCCTCGTTCTGCTGGGCCAGGGTGGCCGGGTCCACGTGCTTGCCATTGACGCGGAACTCGAAGTGCAGGTGCGGGCCCGTGGCCCAGCCGGTGGCGCCGACCGCCCCGATGTTGTCGCCCTGTTCCACCTGCTGGCCGGGGCGTACGCCGATGCGGCTCAGGTGCGCATACACCGTTTCGTGCTGGTTGCGGTGCTTGATGATGACGACGTTGCCGAAGCCGTTCTGCACGCCGGCAAATTCCACCACGCCATCGCCGACGCTGCGGACCGCCGTGCCGGTCGGCGCGGCGTAGTCCGTGCCCAGGTGCGCGCGCCAGGTCTTCAGGATCGGGTGGAAGCGCATCGAGAAGCCGCTGCTCACGCGCGAGAACGCCATCGGCGAGGACAGGTAGGCGCGACGCAGGCTCTGGCCGTCCAGTGCGTAGTAGGCGCCTTTTTGCCCGGCTTCCTGGAACCACATGGCCTGGTGCGTCTTGCCGGCGTTGACGAACTCGGCGCTCAGCACGCGGCCGGTGCGCAGCGGCTCACCGTCGGCCTCCAGGGCCTCATAGACGATGGAGAAGCGGTCGCCCTTGCGCAGCGCGCGGTGGAAGTCGATGTTGTTCGAGAAGATCTCGGCGATCTGCGTGCCCATGCCTTCCGGCAGGCCGGCTTCGTCGGTGGCAGCGAACAGCGAGGTCTGAATCGTGCCGCTGGCCAGGCGGGAGCTCGCCGTCAGCGGCCCCGACTCGACGCGGGCGCTGAAGCCCTGGGCGCCTTTTTCCACCACCAGCCGGCGGAAGGTGGTGTCGGACTCGCTGTCGATCCAGCGCGTGGTCAGCGAGAGCAGCTCCTGGCGGTCGGTCGCCTCGGCCGACACGTTGCGACCGGCGCGGGCCAGGGCCTGACGCGCCAGCGGGTTGGCGCGCAGGAAGGCGGCGGCAGCCGGGTCGGACAGGCCCAGCCGCTTGAGCAGGCTGTCCGGCGTGTCGGTCGAGCGCGTGGTTTCGGTGCGGAACAGCTTGAACTGGTGCACGTCCAGCGCCTCGGCCTGGCCGGCCAGCGGCAGGGTGGACACCGACTCGGTGACCTGCTGCACGGGCAGGTCGGCCACGTCCGGGCCGAGCGAGGCCACGGCGAACGCGCCGCCGCCGCCGCCCAGCATCAGGGCCGCGACCAGCGCGGTCAGGCGCTTCGGGTGGCGTTGAACCAGTTCGGCCAAGGTCGAACAGACAAAAATCAGGCCTTGTTTCAAAACAGGTCTTCCCAACAGTCAAAACGGGGTTTGGGTCACGACGACGCGGAAGGTTCCCGCCTGTGACGCTTGAGCAAGAAGCAGGCCACGTAGAATCACGGGCCATGCCAATGGGGTCCATTGTACCGGCGCAGGCCCCCGCCGCCTAGCGAAAAACCCTTATGAATCAAGCCTCTGTTACAAACTTCCCGGTCACGGACCGGGTGCGCGAAGCGCTCGCCGTGACGCTGCGCGGCTGCGAAGAACTGATTCCGCAGGAGGACTGGGTCCGCAAGCTGGCCCGTTCGGAGGCGACCGGTGCGCCGCTGCGCATCAAGCTGGGGCTGGACCCGACAGCGCCCGACATCCACGTCGGCCACACCGTGGTGCTCAACAAGATGCGCCAGCTGCAGGACCTGGGCCACCATGTGATCTTCCTGATCGGCGATTTCACCAGCCTGATCGGCGATCCTTCAGGCCGCAACGCCACCCGCCCGCCGCTGACGCCTGAGCAGATCAAGGTCAATGCCGAGACCTACTACAAGCAGGCCAGCCTGGTGCTGGACCCGGCGCGCACCGAGATTCGCTACAACAGCGAGTGGTGCGAGCAGCTCGGCGCCAGCGGCATGATCCAGCTGGCCTCGCGCTACACCGTGGCGCGCATGATGGAGCGCAACGACTTCCACGACCGCTTCAAGGCCGGCACGCCGATCAGCCTGCACGAGTTCCTCTACCCGCTGATGCAGGGCTACGACTCGGTGGCGCTCAGGAGCGACCTGGAACTCGGTGGCACGGACCAGAAGTTCAACCTGCTGATGGGCCGCCACCTGCAGGCCGAGTACGGCCAGGAGCCGCAATGCATCCTGACCATGCCGCTGCTCGAAGGCCTGGACGGCGTGGACAAGATGTCCAAGTCCAAGAACAACTACATCGGCATCAGCGAGGCGCCCAACACCATGTTCGCCAAGGTGCTCTCGATCTCCGACACGCTGATGTGGCGCTGGTACACCCTGCTGTCGTTCCGCTCGCTGGCCGAGATCGAGGCGCTGAAGAAAGAGGTTGAAGCCGGGCGCAACCCCAAGGACGCCAAGGTGGCGCTGGCCAAGGAAATCACCACGCGCTTCCACGGCGCGGCGGCGGCCGACGCGGCCGAGCAGGACTTCATCAACCGCAGCAAGGGCGGGGTGCCGGACGAGATCCCGGAAGTCAGCCTGTCCGGCGCCCCGCTGGGCATCGGCGCGCTGCTCAAGTCGGCGGGCCTGGCGCCCTCCACCTCGGAGGCGAACCGCCTCATCGAAGGCGGCGGCGTGCGCGTCGATTCCAGCGTGGTCAGCGACAAGGGCCTCAAGCTGGAAGCCGGCTCCTACGTGGTGCAGGTGGGCAAGCGCAAGTTCGCCCGCGTCACGCTGGCGGCCTGATCCGGCTGCGGCCCCTGCGTCAGAGCGGCGTCACGCGGACGCCGTAACATCCCGCCATGTCGCATCAAGCCCGCGCCAAGTTCCTGTCGCCTCAGCGCCTGCTCGTGGCCTCGGTGGGGGTCGCCCTCGTCACCATCACGCTCAAGACGCTGGCCTGGTATGTGACGGGCTCGGTCGGCCTGCTGTCGGACGCGATGGAGTCGTTCGTCAACCTCGCCAGCGCCGTGTTCGGCCTGATGATGGTGACCGTGGCCGCTCGCCCGGCCGACCAGGACCATCCGTACGGCCACCACAAGGCCGAGTACTTCTCCTCCGGCTTCGAGGGCATCCTGATCATTGCGGCCGCGCTGGGGATCGTCTGGACCGCGGGGCAACGGCTGTTCGATCCGCAGCCGCTGGAGCAGGTGGGCTGGGGCCTGCTGCTTTCGGTGGCCAGCTCGGCGCTGAACGGCCTGCTGGCCTGGGTGATGTTCCGCGCCGCGAAGGAGCACCGCTCCATCGCGCTGGAGGCTGACGCCAAACACCTGATCACCGACGTCTGGACCTCAGCCGGCGTGGTCGCCGGCATCGCGCTGGTGCAGTTGAGCGGCTGGCTGTGGCTCGACGCGGTGGTCGCGATCGGCGTGGCGCTGAACATCCTCAAGGAGGGGTTCCACCTGATGTGGCGCTCCTCGCAGGGGCTGATGGACGAGGCGGTGGAGCCGGAGGTGCTGGCCGAGATCGAGCAGACGCTGGCCGGCTTCGCCTACCAGCGCGGCCAGACGCAGATCATCCGTTTCGATCACGTCACCACGCGCAAGGCCGGCCAGCGCCGCTTTGTCGACCTGCACATGCACATGCCGGCCGGCTGGACGCTGGGCCGTGCCGCGGCGCTGCGCGCCAGCGTCGAGCAGGCGCTGATGAGCGCGGTGCCGGGCCTGCGCGCCAGCATCCAGCTGCTGCCCAGTGACGTGGAGGCCCATTTCGATGACCCGAAGGATCTGCTGTGATCGGCTTGTTGCAACGCGTCAGCGAGGCGCGCGTGAAGGTGGATGGCCAGACCATCGGCGAGATCGGCCCCGGCCTGCTGTTGCTGGTCTGCGCCGAGCGTGGCGACGGCGAGGCGCAGGCCGAGAAATTGCTGGCCAAGCTGCTCAAGCTGCGCATCTTCAGTGACCAGGCCGGCAAGATGAACCGCTCGCTGCAGGACGTGGGTGGCGGGCTGCTGATCGTCAGCCAGTTCACGCTGGCGGCCGACGTTTCGGGCGGCAACCGGCCCAGCTTCACCCAGGCGGCGGCGCCGGACGAAGGCCGGCGCCTGTACGACTACCTGGTGGCGCAGGCCCGTGCCGCCCACCCTCTGGTGCAGACCGGCGAGTTCGGTGCCGACATGCGGGTCGAGCTGGTCAACGACGGGCCGGTGACGATTCCGCTGCGCATCGCCCCCTGATCGCCCCGCGCCGGCGCGGGGAGCGCCCCGCCCCGATAATCGGTCGATGACTGCATCCGATTCCCGCGCGACCTCTCCCTCTCCGGCCCCGGCCGGCTTCGACCGCCTGCCGCTGTCCCAGGCCCAGCAGGCCAACCTCGGCCAGCTCGGCTACACGGCGATGACCGCCATCCAGGCGGCCAGCCTGCCGCTGGCGCTGGCCGGCAGCGACCTGATCGCGCAGGCCAGCACCGGTAGCGGCAAGACCGTGGCCTTCGGCCTGCCGCTGGTCGAAAAGCTGGACGCGGCCAATTTCGCCGTGCAGGCGCTGGTGCTGTGCCCCACGCGCGAACTCGCGGACCAAGTCACGCTGGAGCTGCGCCGGCTGGCGCGGGCCGTGCCCAACATCAAGGTGGTGACGCTGTGCGGCGGCGTGGCCCTGCGCGGCCAGGTGCAGAGCCTGGCCCATGGCGCCCATGTGGTGGTGGGTACACCGGGGCGCATCCTCGACCACCTGGAGCGCGGCACGCTGAGCCTGTCGGCCCTGTGCACCCTGGTGCTGGACGAGGCCGACCGCATGCTCGACATGGGCTTCTTCGACGACATCGCCAAGGTCGCGCGCCAGTGCCCGGCGGCGCGCCAGACGCTGCTGTTCTCGGCCACCTACCCGGAGGGCATCGGCAAGCTCGCCGCGCAGTTCATGCGCGAGCCCAAGTCCGTCAAGGTGCAGGCCCAGCACGACGCCGGCAAGATCCGCCAGCTCTGCTACGAGGTCAGCGACGGCGAGCGGCTGCATGCGGTGTCGCTGTTGCTCAACCACTTCCGGCCCGAATCCACGCTGGCCTTCTGCAACACCAAGCAGCAGTGCCGCGACCTGGTGGCCGTGCTGCAGGCGCAGGGCTTCAGCGCGCTGGCGCTCTACGGTGAGCTGGAGCAGCGCGAGCGCGACCAGGTGCTGGTGCAGTTCGCCAACCGCAGCTGCTCCGTGCTGGTCGCCACCGACGTGGCGGCGCGCGGCCTGGACGTGGCCAATCTGGAGGCGGTGATCAACGTCGACGTCACGCCCGACCCCGAGGTGCACATCCACCGCATCGGCCGCACCGGCCGCGGCGAGGCCGAGGGCCTGGCCCTGACCCTGGCCAGCATGGACGAGATGGGCAACATCGGCAAGATCGAGCAGCTGCAGGGCCGCGAATCGGTCTGGCAGCCGCTGGCCGGCCTGACACCCGCGGGCGGCGGACCGCTGCGCCCGCCGATGGCCACGCTGCAGATCGTCGGTGGCCGCAAGGAGAAGATCCGTGCCGGTGACGTGCTGGGCGCGCTCACCGGCGAGGCCGGCCTGACCCGCGAGCAGGTCGGCAAGATCAACGTCAACGAGTTCTCGACCTATGTGGCGGTGGCGCGCGACATTGGACGCGAGGTCGTGGCGCGGCTGTCGGCCGGCCGCATCAAGGGCCGCAGCGTGCGGGTGCGGCTGCTGGACTGAGCCGCTCAGCCGGCGTAGGGGTTGGCCACGCCCAGGCGCGCCAGGATCTCGGTCTCGCGTGCCTCCATGGCCTCGGCGTCGGCGGTGCTGGTCTCATGGTCCCAGCCCTGGGCGTGCAGGGTGCCGTGCACGAGCAGGTGGGCATAGTGGTCGGGCAGGGGCTTGCCCTGCTCGCGCGCTTCCTTCTCGACCACCGGGGCGCAGAGCACCAGGTCGGCGGTGACGACGGGCTCCTGCGTGTAGTCGAAGGTCAGCACGTTGGTGGCGTAGTCCTTGTGGCGGTAGTCGCGGTTCAGCGCCTGGCCTTCCTCGGCATCGACGATGCGCACGGTGATCTCGGCATCCGTTTCGAGGGCATGGCGGATCCAGCGCGCCACTTTGTGGCGCGGCAGTGCGGCGCGGTGGACCGCGGCGTCCTGGAGCGCGCCGAACTGGAGCGAGAGTTGCAGATGGTTCAGGGTCATTTGGGCCTGTGGTCCGCTCACAGCGGGCGAAGCTAGCTATTCTTTGGTGACTTTGCGTGGCGTGCGCTGCGCGTCGTAGGCATCGACGATGCGCGCCACCAGTGGGTGGCGCACCACGTCGGCACTGGTGAAGCGGGTGATGGCGATGCCCTTCACGCGCTTGAGCACGCGCTCGGCGTCGATCAGGCCGGAGAGCTGGTCCTTGGGCAGGTCGATCTGGCTCACGTCGCCGGTGACCACGCACTTGGCGCCGAAGCCGATGCGGGTGAGGAACATCTTCATCTGCTCGGGCGTGGTGTTCTGCGCCTCGTCGAGGATGACGAAGGCGTTGTTCAGCGTGCGCCCGCGCATGAAGGCCAGCGGCGCGATCTCCAGCGCGTTGCGCTCGAAAGCCTTCTGCACCCGCTCGAAGCCCATCAGGTCGTACAGCGCGTCGTAGAGCGGGCGCAGGTAGGGGTCCACCTTCTGCGCCAAGTCACCGGGCAAGAAGCCCAGGCGCTCGCCGGCCTCCACCGCCGGACGGGTGAGCACGATGCGCTGCACGCTGCTGCGCTCCAGCGCGTCCACCGCGCAGGCGACGGCCAGGTAGGTCTTGCCAGTGCCGGCCGGGCCGATGCCGAAGGTGATGTCGTGGTGGGCGATGTTGTCCAGGTACACGGTCTGGTTCGGCGTGCGCGCGCGCAGGTCGGCGCGGCGCGTGTGCAGTACCAGGCTGCCGTCGGCCTCCTCGCTCAGCGAGCCGTCGCCGGTCAGCATGAGCTGCACCGTCTCGGCCTTGATCGGGCGGTCGGCCAGTTCGTACAGCGCCTGCAGAACCTCCATGGCCTGCTGGGCCTTGGCCTTGGGGCCATCCACCTTGAACTGCTCGTGCCGGTGCGCGATGCTGACCTGCAGCCCGGCCTCGATGGTGCGCAGGTGCTCGTCCGTCGGCCCGCACAGGTGCGACAGGCGGGTGTTGTGATGGGGGGTGAAGGTGTGGCGGACAATCATGGCATGTTCAAGCGCGGGTCTCGTATTGTCGCCGTTCTGCTCTGGGGGTTGTTGCTGCTCGTTGCCGCATCAGCGCGCGCCGAGGTCGCGCTGACGCAGGCAGAGGTGGCCGAGGCGAGGCCGGGCGGCGTGCTGGAGGATGGCGTGCCGGCCGTGGCCGACTGGCGCCCGCAGGTCCTGCCCGACGACTGGGCGCGCAGCCGGCCCGAGTTCGGCGGCCTGCTCTGGTACCGCCTGCGCTTCGATGCCGGCCAGCTCGACCCGGCTGACGTGCCGGCGCTCTATGTCGAGCGTGTCTGCAGCAACCTGGTGGTCTTCCTGAACGGCACCCGCGTCGGCGGCGGCGGGCGCCTGACGCTGCCCTACAGTCGCCACTGCTTCACGCCGCAACTGGTCACGCTGCCGCAGCCGCTGCTGCGTGCCGGGGACAACACGCTGCACGTTGCCGTGGCCGGCTACCCGCTGCGCCAGGTTTCGGCCGCACAGCGCTCGTCCGGCCTGTCCGTCCTGCGCCTGGGCACGCTGCATGAGCTGCAACCTCGGTACGAGCGCGCGCAGGGCTGGAGCCAGACCCTGCCCAAGCTCATCACCGCCGTGCTCGGCGTGTTCGCCGTGTTCATCGGCGCCCTGTGGCTGACGCGGCGCCAGGAGACCCACTACGGCTACTTCACGCTCTGGATTGGCTGGTGGACGCTGAACACCACGCGCCTGTACCTCACCGACCCGCCGCTGGCGGGCCCCTGGGTCGAGATGCTGGTGCCGGCCACCGCGCCGGTCTGCGTCACCGGGATGGTGCTGTTCCTGATGCGCTTCCTCGGCCGCGACCTGCGCTGGGTCACCCGTTTTCTGTGGGGGCAGATGCTGGTGATCCCCGTGATCTTCCTGCTGGCCGGCTGGGACCGCATCTACCCGACCGCGCGCATCGTCTATCCCTGGCTGGTCCTGCAGTTCCTGGCCGGGTCCGGCTGGTTTCTGGTCGAGTCGTGGCGGGCCTCGCGGCGCGATTTCTGGCTGCTCTCGTCGATCCTGCTGGCGCTGACGGCGATGGTCGGCGTCGAGCTGGCGGCGGCCTTCTTCGGGCTGGATGTCAAGACGCACGTCGGGCATCTGGCGGGGCCGATCACGCTGCTGCCGCTGTGCCTGCGCCTGGTCTGGCAGTCCAGCGAGAGCCTGCGCCGCAGCGAGCAGCTCAACGCCGAGCTGGAGCGCCGCGTGGCCGAGAAGTCGGCCGAGATCGAGCGCGGCTATGCCGAACTCAGCGAACTGCGCGCGCGCGAGGCCGCGCGCCAGGAGCGCCAGCGCATCGCCTCCGACCTGCACGACGACCTGGGCGCCCAGCTGCTCAGCATCGCCCACGCCAGCAGCCGCGTGCCGCAGGCCGAGCGCGTGGCCGGCATGGCCCGACAGGCGCTGGACGAGATGCGCCTGTCGGTGCGCGGCATGGTCAGCGAAGCGATGCCGGCGGCCGATGCGCTGGCGGACTGGCGCGCCGAGACCGTGGCCCGGCTGGAGGCGGCCGGCTTCGCCGCGCACTGGGAGGCCGAGGAGCCGCCGATCCAGCTGGTGCTGCCGGCGCGCACCCATGTGCAGCTCACGCGTATCCTGCGCGAGGCGGTGTCCAACGCCATCCGCCACAGCGGCGGGCGGTGCTGCCGGGTCAGCCTGGCCTTCGACGGGAGCACCTTGCGCCTGACGGTGGAGGACGACGGCCGCGGCCTGGATGCCGCGGCGCAGGCCGGCGCCGGTGGCCATGGCCTGCCCAACATCGAGCGGCGCGTGCGCAAGCTGGCCGGCTGGCACACCTTCTCGCGCGGCGCGCTGGGCGGCGCCCGGCTCGACGTTGGCGTGCCGCTGGACCCGGCCCCATCCGCTAACATGCCGCTCCATGAACCACGCCCTGATCGTTGAGGACCTGCCGGACATCCGGCTCTGGCTCGTGGAGACCGCCCAGGCGGCCTTCCCGGGCCTGCGGGTGACGACCGCGGCGCGCTGCGACGAGGCGCTGCGCTGCGTGGCGCTGGAGCGCTTCGACCTGGCGCTGGTTGACCTGGGCCTGCCCGATGGCTCGGGCATCGACGTGGTCGGCGCGCTGCGCCACCACCAGCCCGAGGCGCTGCCGGTGGTGGTGACCATCCATGACGACGACGACCACCTGTTCCCCGCGCTGCAGGCCGGCGCCTTCGGCTACCTGCTCAAGGAGCAGCCGCGGGAACAGCTGATCGCGCAGCTGGTGCGCATGACCCAGGGCGAGCCGCCGCTGTCGCCGCCGATCGCGCGCCGCGTGCTGGGTCACTTCGCCACGACGCAGCAGCGCCAGCAGGCCCTGCTGCGCCAGGTGGTGGACGAGGTCCGGCTGACCGAGCGCGAGACCGAGGTGCTGCAGCGCGTGGCCAAGGGCTTCACCCTGCCCGAGATCGCCCAGCAGTTCGGCCTCTCGCGCCACACGGTGGCCGACTACATCAAGCAGATCTACCGCAAGCTCAACGTCTCCTCGCGCGCCGAGGCCGCGCTGGAGGCCGCGCGGCGCGGGCTGGTCCAGCCCTGAATTTTTTGAAAGCCTTATCTTGATCGGACGTTTGCATGGCCAGCTGGCCGAAAAGAACCCGCCCCAGGTGCTGATCGACTGCCAAGGCGTCGGCTACGAGGTCGATGTGCCGATGAGCACCTTCTACAACCTGCCCGGCCTCGGCGAGAAGGTCACGCTGCTGACCCACTTCGTGGTGCGCGAGGATGCGCAGCTCCTCTACGGCTTCGGCACCGCCGCCGAGCGCGAGGCCTTCCGCCAGCTGATCAAGGTCAGCGGCGTCGGCCCGCGCATGGCGCTCTCCCTGCTCTCGGGCATGAGCGTGGGCGAGCTGGGGCAGGCCATCACCGCGCAGCAGCCCGGTCGGCTGGTCAAGGTGCCCGGCATCGGCAAGAAGACCGCCGAGCGCCTGCTGCTGGAACTCAAGGGCAAGCTCGGCGCCGACCTCGGCGCGCCGCTGGCGCCCGTCAACGATGCGCAGGCCGACATCCTGCAGGCGCTGGTGGCGCTGGGCTACAGCGACAAGGAGGCCGCCGCCGCGCTGAAGGCGCTGCCGGCCGATGTGGGGGTGAGCGAGGGCATCAAGCTGGCGCTGAAGGCGCTGGCGAAATAGGCCGTTTCCCCATGCTGTTCGGGCTGGTGGTCGCCGGGCTGTTGGGGTGGATGTTCTATGCCGTCTGGGAGCACGCCTCGCGGCAGCAGGCGGCGATGGCGGCGCTGCGGCAGGCCAGCCGCAAGGACCTCGTGCAGCGTCTGGGCACCCGGCTCATCCCGCACCGTGGCGTAGCGCCGCGGGCCGATGGCCGCTGGCACCTGGTCTATCGCGAACAGGTGCGCGAGCAGCCGGCTGGCGACAGCGGGCTGCCGGATGCCCTGCAGACCGAGCTGCTGTGCCGCGACCACGAGGGCCGCTACTGGCATGTGCTGGCGACCGCGCGCCACGGCGAGCTGGCCTCGACGCTGGTGTTGACCAGCCTGAACGAGCTGCGCATGCGCCGCGCCTTGTTCAATGACCCGAAGCATTACGTCCATGCTTTCGGGGAGGTGCCGGACCGCCGCCGGATCCAGGCCCTGGTCCGCGGGGCATCGCCGGGTGACCACGAGGTTGACGACGTCAGCTGATAAGCTATCCACTGTATGAGCATCCAGACCGACGACTTCCTGCCCGTGCCCCCGAAGCGCGTGGTCTCCGCGGCCCCCGTGTCTCCCCATGAGGAGGCGATCGAGCGCGCGCTGCGCCCCAAGCTGCTGGACGAGTATGTGGGCCAGGCCAAGGTGCGCGAGCAGCTGGAGATCTTCATCGGTGCCGCGAAGAAGCGCGAAGAGGCGTTGGACCACGTGCTGCTGTTCGGCCCACCGGGGCTGGGCAAGACCACGCTCTCGCACATCATCGCGGCCGAGCTCGGCGTCAACCTGCGCCAGACCTCCGGTCCGGTGCTGGAAAAGCCCAAGGACCTGGCGGCGCTCTTGACCAACCTGGAAAAGAACGACGTCCTGTTCATCGACGAGATCCACCGCCTTTCGCCGGTGGTGGAGGAGATCCTCTACCCGGCGCTGGAGGACTACCAGATCGACATCATGATCGGCGAGGGGCCGGCCGCGCGCAGCATCAAGCTGGACCTGCAGCCCTTCACCCTGGTGGGGGCCACCACCCGCGCCGGCATGCTGACGAATCCGCTGCGCGACCGCTTCGGCATCGTTTCGCGGCTGGAGTTCTACACGCCCGAGGAGCTGGCGCGCATCGTCACGCGCAGCGCGGGGCTGCTGAAGGCGCCGGCCGACGCCGAGGGCGCCTTCGAGATCGCCCGCCGCTCGCGCGGCACGCCGCGCATCGCCAACCGCCTGCTGCGCCGCGTGCGCGACTACGCCGACGTGAAGGGCACGGGCCACATCACGCAGGACATCGCGAAGAAGGCGCTGACGATGCTGGACGTGGATCCCGAAGGCTTCGACCTGATGGACCGCAAGCTGCTGGAGGCGGTGATCCACCGCTTCGACGGCGGGCCGGTCGGGCTGGACAACATCGCGGCCAGCATCGGCGAGGAGGCGGGCACGATCGAGGACGTGATCGAGCCCTACCTGATCCAGCAGGGCTATCTGCAGCGCACGCCGCGCGGGCGCATCGCCACGCTGGCGGCGTTCCGCCACCTCGGCGTGGCGCCGCCCAAGAGCGACGGCGAGCTCTTCGCCTGAGTCGGGCGATCGCGACGATCAGGCGCTCTGTTCGTCGAGCGCCGCGTTGTCCAGATGCGAGGTGTCGGCCCAGCCGATGAGGGTGAGGCCGTCGGGGGTCCAGAGCAGGCGGTTGACGGCCGCGTTGGCGCACTCCCAGGTGCGCGGCGCCTGCAGGTCCAGGCCGGTGGCGACGCGGTAGAGCTGGTCCAGCACGCCGCCGTGCACGACCAGCACGATCTGCTCTCCGCCATGGCGCTTGGCCAGCCGGTGCACGGTCCGGGCGACGCGCTCGCGCACCTGCAGCAGCGATTCGCCGCCCTCGGGCGCCCAGTGGGGGTCGCGCTTGCGCCAGCGCCAGGCCTCGTCGGGCCAGGCGGCCTCGATCTCGCCGAAGGTCTTGCCCTCGAAGCGGCCGAAGCCGCGTTCGCGCAGTCCGGCGTGCGCGGTCAGCGGCACGCCCAGCGCGTCGCTGACCGCCTGGGCCGTGGCCCGCGCGCGAGCCAGGTCGCTGGTGTAGATGGCGTGGATCGGGTCGCGCTCGGCCAGGGCCTGGGCCAGCCGGCGGGCCTGCCAGTGCCCGGTGGCGTTGAGCGGGATGTCGAGCTGGCCCTGGATGCGGGCGTCCACGTTCCAGGCGGTCTCGCCGTGGCGGATGGCGATGATGCGGGTCGCGTCCATGGTGTGCGGATCCTAACGGGGAATTTCCACATTGACCCGGCGCACCCCGGGCGGTGGCTGAGGGAAGTCCTTCAGCGCGGCGTCGAACATGGCCGCCAGCACGTTGTCGGTGTCAGACCAGGGGCCGTCGTGCGTTGCGTGCGTCTCGTAGACGACCTGGCCGGTGCGCAGCTCGCGCAGCAGCAGGCTGACCTCGCGCCGATAGCTGGTGCTGGGCGGATAGCGATAGCCAAAACCCATGCCCCAGCCGTAGCTTCCGGCCATCAGGTGGCCGTAGCCGCCCGGCCACCAAGGATCGGCCAGCGGTCGTCCCCAGGGGTCTGCGTAGAAGGACTCGACCCGGGCGCCCAGTTGCACGCTGTAGCGCGCGCCGGCGTCGTCGCGCACCAAGCCGGCGCGGGCCAGCGCGGCCTCGGCCAGCGCTTCGAGCCGCGGGAACTGGGCCTGCGCCGCCTGCGAGGGCAGGCGTTCGAAGCGGTAGCGCGCGCCGGCCAGCGTGCCGGCACCGGCGGGCAGGGTGGCGATGGCCTGCACGTCCGAATCGACCACGCGCAGGCCCGAGCAGCCCGTCAGCAGGGCCGCCAGCACCAGCAGCATGGCGAGCGTCTTGTGCATCGGAACCTCCGGGGCGCGGAAGAAGAACTCAGAGCTTGATCACCTGCAGGCCGGGAAGGCCGGGCGGCGTGAACTCTTCCTCGTCGAAGGCCTTGTCGCCGTCCTCGCTCGCGATCCCGGTCGGCTTGAGACCCTTGAAGTCGTAGCGGGTTCCGTCCATCAGGTGAGAAGGCACGACGTTCTGTAACGCGGTGAACATCGTCTCGATGCGGCCGGGGTGCCTTTTGTCCCACTCGCGCAGCATGTTGCCGATCTGCTGGCGCTGCAGGTTCTCCTGGCTGCCGCAGAGCGTGCAGGGGATGATCGGAAACTGGCGGTGCTCGGCCCAGCGGATCAGGTCCTTCTCTGCCACGTAGGCCAGCGGGCGCAGCACGATGAACTCGCCGTTGTCGCTGACCAGCTTCGGGGGCATGCCCTTGAGCTTGCCGCCGAAGAACATGTTCAGGAAGAAGGTCTGCAGCATGTCGTCGCGGTGGTGGCCGAGTGCCAGCTTGTTGCACTTGAGCTCG
>Ga0255338_1000704_pt1 | contig 87576 bp, 67 predicted proteins | sample MeOH1_35cm_T4_19_FD_203715 | JGI IMG/M metagenome (GOLD analysis project Ga0255338, IMG submission 203715) | Sandy soil microbial communities from University of British Columbia, Vancouver, Canada - MeOH1_35cm_T4_195 | ecosystem: Engineered > Artificial ecosystem > Sand microcosm > Unclassified ... | reverse complement strand
TGCACTCTTGGCTAAGTATGGAATTTCATAATCTCTAAAAGCTGATCTATATAGTATGTTCCCTGTCCTGTTTTCAGGCAGATGCACTATTTCAGCCAGAATTTTATCGCCAAATTGTATTTGCTCATGTTTCGCAATTTCCTGAATGATATTATGAATATCCGTATTTTCATTTGAAAAGCGTCCTAATAAATTTATTGCACTACTCCCTCCAATTCCTGTGATTTCTATCTTATTTGTTACGCTATCTAAAACTTTGAACATTACGGCTTGTGAATGAGGTATTTTGTTTGTTGAGTAATCAAGTGTTTCAAAGTCACTTTCTTTAATTTGAAGTACTTTTTTGTTCTCCTTAATACTTTGTAGCAATAACCGATGAAGGATGATATGAAATGGAGTAATTTTAATGTTATTTTCTATACTCTCATTATAAATTGCAATATCATCAATTAACGTTTCAACAGAATCTGAGAATACAATCGGATACCCGATCCCACTTTCAGAATCTAGCACGGTTAAAAGAGGCATTTCATTCATTTCATATCTTTCCAAATATTTGTTTTTAAAATTCTCTAAATTATTATTTTGCCTTATCGGGGTAATTTTATTTAGGAATTGAATTGTATTAGTAATTTGATTTTGAATTTTACTATTAATATTTGCAATTAAGGCTTTTTTAAATAAATCTGTTTGAAATAGATTGGTTAATCTAAGTTCGGGTAAAATGTTTTGTAGGTTTGTATGAATTATTTCATAATTTTGTATTTCGTTAAAAACACGGGTATCAATTATTTTAATGTCGGAAGATACCTTCTCCAAAATTTCAATAATTTCTTTTAAATCATTGCTTCTGGATTGAGATAATAATATCTTTAATTTTTTAACTACACTTTCAAAATAGTCAAGTCCCGTGACGGTCGGCTCTAGTTCACTTATCAACAATTGAGAATCTATCAAATCCTTAATAAAAGGCAAAGCTTCTTCGGAACTAATATTTTGGAAGGCTAGTAATTCTTCAATTTCCTTAACCGTTTTTCCCTGCTCGCATGACTTTAAAATCAGTTCAAGATACTCATTGAGGTCTACTTTGCTCAGATGATGTATGCGTTGTGATTTAAAATAAGAATATTCAACATATCTGTATGAGTTGCCCAACTTATATAGGCTGTTATTTGGAAAATATTTAAGAAACGGAAAAATATATTCCTGCTTTAAAAAATTTTGGACGAGATTACAAACAACATTCATGTCTAATCTCGTTTTGCGATTTAAAGACTCAAATGGGTTTTCATTAAATATAATTTCATTATTGTCTGACCATTTGCCAACTCCAACTCCTGCAAACAGTCCGAATGGAGTGCAACGAGAATATGAACGAACATGATACTTATAGGCGGAGATATGTATTTTCTGGGCAGCTTTTGAGTCTATGATATGTCCTGAACTGAATCTCTGAAATTCATTGAATAGATCTGGTGAACTTATAAAAACAGCTTCATTGAAGGTCAAGTCTTCCACACTTCCTTTCTTATAGGGATAAAGGGCGCTTCGATGTACTATATATGGCAGAAATTGCATGAAATTTAGTTTTCGATCAGATTTGACAAAAGTTTAATCATTCTTCTTTTTACTTTAAGGTTTTTCCCCAATATTAATATGATAATCTCATCGGCATTATAATCGCTTTTTAATTTAAGGATCTCTCTTAAAATTTTACTTTCAGTTCCTTTTACATTGGTTATTATACTCTTCTCGAGTAATGATGTAGTATTATTAGGGAGAATGCTTAAAGCTATGCTGAGAAGTGGTCTAGTTTCGTTTTGTTTAATGTAATCTTGCCTTAGATTTCCTAGTATGTCTCTATCCGGTATTATTTCTGTATGAAATAAAGACAATGAAAAATTTGTTTTATTGGTTACAATAAATTTGTTATTTCGATCAGAAGAGCCCAGTAACCAAAACTCAGGAACAATCCCTTTATAAGGTGGGGAATATCTTGTTTCTGAGGTATCATTTAAATAGTTCAGTAATATTTTAATGCGGTCCTGGTGAAGTGAAATGTTCGATAAAAAATCTCGTCCGTCCATAGCGTCCTTAATTAAATTATCTGGAAGGGTTCCTTTAGCAATACCTAAATCAACCCTGTTTGGATATAAATTTGATAGTAATTTATAATCCATTGCAACTCTTGTTGGTAAAGCCACTGGCAATGATACTCCAGCTGCGCCAACTCTTATATTTGATGTGTAACCAAGAATTAGGTTTATGATTAGTTCGGGGTTACGCCATGCAATATCATTTTCGTAGTGTTCAGCTAGCCAATACCTTTTAAAGCCAAGCTCATCAGCGTAGACTGCCATCTCAATTGATTCGTGTATAGTTGAGAGAGAATTTGAACCAGTTTCAATTTGACCTATATCTAATAATCCAATTTTCATAAAAACTGTTTTAAATAACAGGAATTCATTACGACAGCAAGAGAGATTGATCCCATTTCGGCTCAATATCACTTATTGAACTAATTAATACTAATCCAATCCCTGAAATTCCTTCTAACAAACCCATTGAATTTTGCCATTTCTTTTGTTCAAACTTTTTGAATCCTGCGGCTCCATCACTGAATGATGCCATATTTAGGGTTTCATCGAGCCAATATAAAGCTGCATCTTTAAACTCCTGTTTTTTAGTATTCTGATAAAATCTGTTAAATATGTGTGCAACTCCTGATGCACCATGACAAAAGCCAGCATCAAAAACTTTTTGTAGTCTAGGATCTCTCCTACTTGACGCATGTAACATAATATTAATAGATTCGTCTATAAGGTCCTGTCTTTTCAAAACAATCCCAGCTCTATAAAAAGCCACTGCGATTCCTAAATCGCCATAGCACCATGCAAGGCGGCTTTCGTCATCGATACCAGAATTATCAATAAATCCTGGATATAATGATTGAAGTTTCTTGCTTGGATTATGCTTGGTGGAAAGTAAATAATTGACTGATTTATTCAAAAGATCCTTAGCATGTAGAATCTCTTTCTCTTGCATTATTTCAATTATTTTACTTAAGAAAACAATTATACTGGAAATGCCGTGAGATAAACTTAGGTTAAATGCTTTTTTAGCAGAATCAAGATGAATTATGCTTTCCCATTTAATCGAGTCTCTTTCTTTTAATCCAGATGATTCAAGTAATTTTATTAATTCTTTCAGATTGGAATCATCTACTAGGTTAGGAAATTGCAGTAAGTATAATCCTATGCCATTTGCTCCGTGTAAATAGTCGAAAAAATCTTTTTTTGCATAAAGTATCATGTGTTCCGCCAGATATTGTACTAGCTCCTCATAATAATCTTCTTCTTCTATAAATCCTTCGACATTTAAGTGATGTAATGTCCATAAAATTCCGCTAATACCATAACTAAACGTTGGATCTGTATTTCCATTGTTAATGGAATCAAACGCCCCACTTAGTAATGAATGTACGGTTGCATTGTAATTATTGCCCCTTTTTAACTTGTTTAGATAACTGAAAAAAAGACTTAATCCAGATTTTCCAACAAATAGACCTGGACTTTGCTCTGATGAATCTTTTTCAAGAACTTTTGAAATTTCAATAAGTTTATCTGAAATTATTTTTTTCTTAAAGTTATCGTTGATTAATGGTTCCCACATGATGTAGTACTCGGTTTAAAAAGAGCCACCAGCGTTTGCCGGCGGCTCTCATTATCTAATAACATGTAATTAGATTAAGCACAACAATCTGGAGGAAGTGTTGGAGTGTTGGTTAGCATGGTGCCACTACAGCCACATGTAATTTGACCACATAATGTATTAACAGTAGCTCCACCATTTACACTCTTCATCTGTGAATCATTCAGTTTGGCAATTGTCTCTTTGTTAAGACTTAATTTACCATTAAACTTTACTTTTTTCATTTTGTTTGGTATTTATTTTTCACCTACTCTGTTAAAGCTTTTCGGTATCCGCTTTCATTGGAAAACTGGCGCCTTTGCTTCCAAATATTTTTATTATTACACGATATAATTTTCAGGAAACCACCAATAATTTCGTTGTGCTGGATTGATTGGTGCATTTAATAATGAATTTTAGTTTTAGGATATGTTGTATTGTGGGGAAACATTTTACGAAAATAGGGCATTGACTCTCTGTCGTCAATAGGTTTAAAGTACCAAAAACAAGACTGTTTATATAGGGTTATATACCTATAAATTGGTGTATTTTTAAGGTTAGAGAATAACACTTTAAGCGAATAGTATTAAGGCGGAAACTCCTGGATAAATTTAATTCGAGGATATAAGCAAGTGACTAATAATTAGAAAAGGGGAATGAATCGAAATGGTACTCAAGTAAAAAATTGAGGTTGAATAGCAACATAAAACGAAATGGAAATTAGTTCAGTGATTCAGATTAAAAAAAATGTTAGATATTGACGGTTGATTTTTAAAGATCTTTGGTTTACGTGGCAATAATAATTTTTCTTTTCAGAAATAGAATTACATTTCCCGTGATTTGATTTTAGAAGCTTTTCGTTTTCCGCTTAATGAAAATTGGCACCTTTTCAATTATTACTAAAGTAGTTGTGGAATGTTTTAGACATCAATAGGGGAAACTCCTTAATTTTTTGAAAGTAGATATCTGCGATAATAAATAGTAAGAAAAAATTTTGATATAAAAGGGTCTGAAGTCAATGAGGCACATACACAGCATTAAATGGCCTGGGATATAAAACAAAAAGCCGCCTTATAAAGGCGGCTTTTATTAAAGAAGTTAAGAATCAACTTACTCGATAACAAGCTTTTTAGTACTCATAGCGTTTCCTGTTTTCACAGTTACCATATAAATACCTGAACTTAGTTTGTTTAAGTCAAGGTTAATATTGTTTTCGCCAATTTGACCTTGTACTTTTTCAGTTTTCATTAATTGACCAATTGTATTATAAATTTCAATTGATACAGCACTATTATTTTTCAGATTAATAGAAAGTGTAGCATTGGTTTTAGCTGGATTAGGATAAACAACACTATTGGTAACGCTTTCAGCGTTGTAATCTGTTAAACCTAAAGGGGCAGGAAATTCGTATGATAAACGAGCGGCGCTAAACCAAATGGTGTTATTGGTTAGCTGTCCGTATGGGTTACTGTTTGTAACAGTAAATGGTGTCATAACATCAACTGTTGAACTTCCAGCACTTGCTACAACTGTAGCTGCACTTGTAGTAGGCGACATATATTTAAATGTAGCGCGGCTATTTACCTCAGCGTTATTTACACCTTGTGAAGCAGGATATTTTGTTGCATTTAATTCAGTTGGTGAAACAGTCATTGAAGTACCTGCTCCGATTTTAGCAAGACGTGTTTTAATGTTAGGGATCACATTATATTTATGAGCGTTATTGGTAAAATTAGTATCTGACTCTGCCCAAGAATATGTAATGTATTGTCCATCTGGTGTACGGCCCATTTGAAGACGTGGTTCAATATTCATTTTAGCGCTTCCTGTTCCTGTTGGATCCCAAGGGTTTTCGTTATATCCTGGATCTGTAGTTCTTGATCCTGGATCTTCGGTTGGTAAAGAATCAACAAGGGTTGCAACCCAAGCTGATGTGCCATCACCTACAAAATCATAAAGATATGGACGATCACCAGGGGCGTGACCATATTTATATACGTATGTACCAACCTGGAATTGTTGAATATAAAAGATAGAATCAGGGTGATGACTAGCTCCTGAAGCAAAAATAGCTCCAATGTGAAGATTGTCGTTAGCATCAACTGTTATGTCCCAATCAGTCATGTAAGGAGCTGCATATGGTGATCCTGCCCCAATTGTATATAAATGATTAGTTATAGGTTGCATAGCCGTACTATTGAAATCAATTGAAGATAACTGAGACCAGCTAACGCCGCTATTGGTTGTTTTGTAAATTATAGGTTGTACCCCAATGTTATTACCGGTTGCAGCAGCTAAAACGCCTGGAATAACAACATAACCGGTAGTACCAGCTTCATTCCAAACCATTTGCCCTTCTAATAAATTACCATCACCTACACCATCTTGAAGAATAGGAGGAATAATTGAATCCATAGTCCAGTTAAAAGTACCAGCATTGAAAGTACCTTTTACGATTCCCACTCCCCTGGCAAATCTAGGATTTCCATCACCTAAATGATTATCTGCAATTAAAGCAAGTGAACGTACCAAGCCATCGTCGGTTGAGCTAAATCCGTTACGCGACCAACCATGTCTTTGAAAATTAGCAGGATAAGTAGCCTGGGAAAAGGAAACATATTGCTGTGCACCTGGGGCAACATCTGGAGTGTTATTATATACGTCTAATTTTTTACTTGCGTAAAAATTGCCTGTAAATGAAGAACCTGAAGAAACAACAACACCTGTACCTACAACGTAAGCGTTAGCAATGTTTGTATTTCCAGGAGCACTGTAAATCCCACCTTGTGGATAGCGACCTGCGTCAACAGCATGGGCGTAAATTGCGGTACTGTCAAAAGTTGCACCCCAGTCAGTACTAATTTCAGCTACAATTGTACCTGAGTTACTATCACCAGAAGGATTAGATGTATAACTTGCACTTTTACGATGAATGAATGATATCCCGTTTACATTATCATTATATTGTAGGGGACGGGTAGTACTTTCAATCATACCGTAAGCGTTCATAGCCCCACCAATAAGTTTCCAGGAAATATTTGTAGACTGTGGAGATGCAGTTTTTTCATTTTCTGATAAATTACTTTGCTGAGGCGTAATATTATTAAGTTTTGAAGGTGTTGTAGACTCATTAAGGGCAAACTTCGTAGCAATAACATCCCTCATGTTAACAGGGTTTGTTTTGGACCTCTCCCTGGCTTTTTGCGGAAAGGCGGTTACCGTAAACAATAACGCCGAACCTAATAGTAGTTGTTTTTTCATGTTTGTTTTTGTTGTTTTTTTACTAATTAATAAGTAGGCTAATATATAAAAAAGAAATTGGTCAGCCAATTATTTTAACAGGCATAATTGCAATCTCATGAAGTAATCCTGCTGTAATGATGGATTATTTATGACAAAATTTAAAAAAAAAGCCGCCAAAAAAAGCGGCTTTTATAAAAACAAAACTTTAATTATTCGATAATTAATTTTTTAGTGCCTGTAGCGTTACCTGCTTTAATATTAACCAGGTAAATACCTGAAGTTAAGTTATTAAGGTTAAGTTCAACATTGTTTTCGCCTATGTGGCCTTCAGCGTTAATTGATTTTACTATCTGGCCAATAGTGTTGTAAACAGTAACTGAAAGCTTTTCGTTATCCTTAAGATTTACTGAAACAACTGCGTTACCGTTAGTTGGGTTAGGATAAACAACACTGTTGATAGCACTGTTCTGATTATTATTTTCTTTAATACCAACCGCCTCTGGAACATCTAATTTGGCAGAAATATACCAATGTATATTACTTGTGAGCTGAGAATATGGATTGCTATTTGATACGGTAATTGGAACTGTAACTTGACCAGCAACAACACTGCTTGTGGTTGGTGACATGTAGTGGAACATTGAACGCGCGAGAACTGCGCCATTGGTTCCTGCACCAAGTTTACTAACGTTAACCTCATTGGTTAATGAATTTGTACCAACTGTTAAAACACGCGCTTTGATATCTGGAATAACATTCCATTTAATTGAATTATTTGTATAGTTAGTGTCAGATTCAGCCCAGGAATATACTAAATGACTTCCATTTGGTGTGCGCCCAAGTTGTATACGAGCAGAAGAGCTTACTTTGGTATTGTTGTTTGAAGCGTCAGCGTCCCAAGGATTTGACGAATAACCTGCACCAGTAGTTCTGCTTGCAGGAACCTCTGAGCTCAAAGAATCGATGAGTTTATATGACCATGAGGTGCCATCGCCAACAAAATCATAAATAAATGGTCTTGCTCCGGGTGAATGTGGCCAACGATAGCTTTCTCCATCAATATTAGTGAAAGAATAGATGAAACCTAAGGTATCAGGATGATCGCTTGAAGTGCCAACAATGGTTGAAACAATATGTAGTTTGTCATTCTCATCAACTGCAACATCAATCCCTTCATTGAAATTAAAGAAAGGTATGGCAATATTACTATTACTACCAATTGGAGCTAATGGATAAGTAACAGCTGAAAAAGACGGCGAAGAAAAATCAATTCCTGATAATAACGACCAAGAAGCTCCACTGTTTGTTGTTTTATAAACAATAGGTTGATAACCTTTATTTTCAGTTACTGTTACGCCCGCACGTGCACCAATTGCAACTACGTAGCCAACTGTTCCAGCTTGGTTCCAAGCCATATACCCATAACTTAAAAGCTGATGCGTGCCTCCGCTTTCAACCACAACAGGGGGAACGAAAGTTGTACCTGACCAGTTGAAAGTACCCGCATTAAAACTACCTGTAACTACATACAAACCTGTATCTCCAGGTAAATTACCTGCCACGTTAACATCGTTGGTCAGTAAACCAATACTTCTAACTAATCCGTCATCTGTTGAGGTAAAACTGTAGCGTGAAAAGTCGTGAGCTAGTAATGATCCTGTAGCAGAGGTATTCGGAAAATATTGTTGAGCATTGGGAGCATTATCAGGAGTATTGTTATAAAAACCAGTTCCTAATTTTTTGCTAGCATACCAATTACCATGCCAACCACCGCTTGAGTTGGTTACCGGCCCCATACCAACAATATAAGCATTAGCGATATTAGTATTACCTGGCGCGCTGTATATTCCACCCTGTGGGTATCTTGCCCATTCAGTGGCATTAGCCCAAAAAGCAGTGCTATCCCAACTGAAACCCCAGTCTGTGGTAATATGAGCCATCATACTTCCACTGTTATCAGGTGTAGTGGTGTAAGTACTGCTAACACGATGAACAAATGAAACCGCGTTTACATTGTGGTTATAATTCAGCGGTTTAGAATGGCTTACAAGCACACTGAAGATATTACGCGACCCGCCAATCATACTCCATGTTCCACTAGCTGTAGCGGTTGATTGCGCTTGTGGTGCAGGGTTTGTAATTTCAGGATTTTGTGTGCTGCGCTTTTGAGCAGCAGTGTTTTCAGGTTCAGTGGCGGAGATAAGAAATTTCTGAGAGACTTTGTCTACCCCATTAATAACTCCTGCCGGCTTAATCCGTCCGTTTTGGGAAAAGGTTGCTAATGTTACCATTAACGCCGATCCTAATAGTAGTTGTTTTTTCATGGTATTGTGTTGTTTAATAGTTAACAGTTAAAAAAGCTAATTTATGTAAAACAATATTTTCATGCAATTAATTTAACAGCATGTTTACAGCAACTTAACCCTAAAAACAGACAATTGAAGAATTCAACTGTCTGCGATGAAAGTGTTTGTAGAGGATTTCCAATAAACTGAGCATGATAAAATCCTAACAAACACTAAATCGGGGTTACCCGCACTAAGACAGATAGTTCGCCAAGTTCTTGGCTTCTACTGTCTAACCGCGGTTTAATCGCTTGCATTAAATGATAATGCGAAGATGTAAATACATCACAAATTGCTGCTTAAATAAAAAAAGGAATTTTTGTAAAGGAGATTAAAACGAATTTATAAAAATATTTCGATTTCTCAAAATGTATTGCAAAAAAAAAGCTGCTAATATGTAGCAGCCTTTTAAACCTTAATAATTGATTACAATTATTTTCCTTTGTTAACTGAACCAGCTAACTCAGCACCAGCTTTGAATTTTACTACTTTTTTAGCAGCAATTTTAATTTCTTTACCAGTTTGTGGGTTACGTCCTGTGCGAGCAGCACGTTTAGCTACTGAGAAAGAACCGAAACCTACTAAACCAATACGGTCACCTTTTTTTAAGGCTTTGTGGATTGATTCGATAGTAGCGTCTAATGCACGACCAGCATCAGCTTTTGTTAATTTTGCTCCTGAAGCAATTGCATCAATTAATTCTGCTTTGTTCATTTTTGTTTTGATTTAAGGGTTAAACAATTAATAATTTATTACGAAACAAATGTATGTCAAAAAGCTTGCTTGTCAAGAGATTCAGGTCAAAATTCAATTATTTTGTTGATAAATCGGCGTTTTGTTAATAAAATATGCTGTAGGTTGCTCTAACAGAGGATTTGAGAGCTTAACACCTCTGTTACCTTTTCATAGTAAGCCCTTGAGCAAAACAAAGCTTTGCATGGCGCGCTGCCCTTACGATTTCACGCAAAAGAACTTTCCTTCTTAAAATTAAATCCACGTAAAAAATCAGTAACCGGCATGCGCTTTCTGCCTTGTAATTGCAGCTCAGTAATGGAAATGTAACCATCAGAACATTTTACATTTAGGAAAGTTTTATTGTCGGTTACAAGCGAACCGTTAGTAGAGTTATTATTTTGGTTTGTTTTTTCGCAGGAAAATATTTTAATTGTATACAATACTTCTTCCTGCTTCAGTTCGGTATATGCGGCCGGGTATGGCGATAAGCCCCTTATAAGATTATAAATTTCATGAGTTTTCAGATTCCAGTTTATTCTACACGTTTCCTTAAATATTTTTGGAGCATGTGTTGCGCCAGAATCATCCTGTTTAATAAAATCAAGAGCCTTACCGGTTGTTTCGCTTTCTTCAATTGCTTTAACGGTTTTTAGAATAAGGGCCGCGCCTTTAATCATTAGAAGATCATGGAGTTCTCCGGCATTCATTGTCGCGCTAATCTTAACTTTTTCACTACACAGAATATTTCCTGTATCTATTTCATGGCTGAGTTTAAAAGTGGTAACTCCTGTTTCTGTTTCACCGTTTATGATAGCCCAATTAATAGGCGCGGCTCCCCGGTATTTCGGCAAGAGAGATGCGTGAAGATTATAAGTGCCTAATGGCGGCATATTCCAAACAATTTCAGGCAGCATCCTGAATGCAACAACTATTTGAAGATCTGCTTTAAGTTCACGCAACTCAGAAATAAATTTTTCATCCTTTAATTTTTCCGGTTGAAGAATTCTGAGGTTGTGTTCAAGTGCATATTTTTTAACTGCCGATTGTTGTATCTGCTGTCCTCTTCCGGCGGCTTTATCAGGCACAGTAACAACCGCTACTATATTATAATTGTTTTTTATAAGTATGTCAAGGCACGGTACAGCAAATTCTGGCGTACCCATAAAAATAATTCTCATGATCGGTGCAAATTTAAGTAAATAAAAAAGCCGTTCGGTTAGGAACGGCTTTTTAAATCATACAAATAGAAAAATTATTCTATCACAATCTTTTTAGTGGCTTTCTGACCTTTTGCATCAATTGTGAGGAAGTATACTCCCTGAGCAACATTGGCCAATCGGATATTGATTTTGTCTTTATGAGAAACTTTCTCAGTTAGAATAACCTTACCTAAAATATTGGTTAATGTTAAAGTATAGTTATCAGAGAAACCTGCTGGTAACTCAACGTTAATCTGATCATTAGCAGGGTTAGGATATACCTGTACGTTTGAAGCAAATGCAGAATTCTCAGAAACTCCGGCACATGTAGTTACGGAGATGGTTTGCGAAATAGTGCTTGATCCTGAATTGTTAGTAGCTTTTAATGTTACTGTATACGTATTTGCATTAACAAATGTGATAGTAGGACTAATAGCAGAAACGTTGCTGATTGATCCTGGAGAAGGAACACAGCTCCAAGAATAAGTTATTGGACCGGTACCGGTAGTAGTATTAGTCATGGTAACAGCAGTGTTTGTACAGGTTTGCGATGGCATGTTAAAGCCAACGTTTGGCGCGCAGTTAGCAATAGAAACTGTTTGAGTAACCTGAGCAGTTCCTGAAGCGTTGCTTGCCCAAAGTGTAACCGAGTAAATACCAGGAGTTGAGAAGCTGATTGCCGCATTCGATGCTGTTGACGAAGGTGAGATAGTTACGCTAACAGCTGGCGAGGTAGACCAAGAGAAAGTTGGAGCAGGTGAACCTGTGCTGGTGTTTGTGAAGTTTAATGCAACCTTGTTACAAAGCGTTCCGGTAGGTACGCTGAATGATACTGAAGGGGATGCACAAGTAAGCACATTGATAACCTGTGATGAAACGTTAGTGCTGATAGAATTTGTAACAGCAAGTGTGATTGTGTAAGTTCCGTTCGCAGTAAAGGTAATCACAGGTGCACTTGAAGTAGAAGTTGCAAAAGCAACGTTGGCAGCAGATGACCATGAATAAGTTAACGGACCAGTTCCAGTTGATGTATTAACAGGAACTACAGTTGCATCAACTCCACTTAAACATAAGTTTGATGGAATTGAAAAGTTTGAAGTAGGAGGAACAGTTGATGTAAGAGCTGCACCATTGTATTTCCATACGCCACCAAGGCTTGCGTTTGTTTGGTCACTAAAAGAGCCTGACCATCCATTACTGCCGTCTACAAAATCTACGGTTAAGTACTGAATACCTGTACTTCCCCAGTCAATCCAGGTAGTACCACCATCAGTTGAGTAAGAAATAATGTTGTTTCCTGTACCTGCACCTGCAGATGCAAAGTATGTTGTACCAGGTATTGCGCTGATATCATTTCTTCCAACGTTAGCGCTCACAGGAGTAATAGCTGTCCAGTTAGCACCACCATCAGTAGTTTTGTACATTTCAAATGTGGCAGGAGTGGTAGAGGTATTATATACATACGCAACGCCATTTGAAGGATCGCTGAATGCAATATCATTTACACTTGCGTTCGTTTGCGGAGTAGATGGCAATGTAGAAACATTCCAGGTTAATCCTGCGTCATTTGAATAATAAATCCTTCCTTCGTTGGTACCAAACCAGATATTAGATGAACCTTGTTTTGTATATACATTTACTAAACCAAATTCATTCGCGGAGTTTGGATTTGGGATGTTAGCGCCAGGAATTTTTGTCCAGCTATTACCACCATCAGTAGTACGCCAAATTTCAAATTCATTACCAGCACCGTTTGGATCACCCATAGTAATACCAATCATTGGAGTTACAAAGGTAACGATATTGGTAAACGCGGCAGTGTTAGTATACATGCCCGGAGCTGTCATGTTCTGCCAGCTTGTTCCACCATTTGTTGTTCTGAAAATTCCACCTTGTGATTGGGATGCTTTTTTGTAAGCGCTCACCCATGCAGTATTGGCATCAACACCATCAAGGTTAGCAAGCACGTATGTGTTTGTGTCTGGTAAAATACTTCCTGAATTCCAGTTTGTTCCACCATTGATGGTTCTTGAATACCAGTTGTAGTTTTTACTTGGAGCAGTTCCATCGTATCCAACAACCCAAACAACGTTAGGGTCAACCGCATCCATAAAACGAATACCTGCAGAGGTCAGTGAAAATGACGCGTTCTGCGAAATTGTCCAGCTTGGACTTGGAGTCTGCGCAATTGCAGAACCTAATGTTACCAAACCAAGGACAGTTAGTAATGATTTTTTCATATTAACTTGTTATTATTAGTTTAAGTGATAAAAATAGTAATTTTTTAATATTCTTTGGGTTTTATCTGTTAACAATCGTATAAAATGAATTAATTTTGTCCTATTTCTAAATGATTTCCACAGATATAGTGATTGTAGGTGCAGGGCCTGTTGGTCTCTTTGCAATATTCGAAGCAGGTTTACTTAAAATGAGGTGCCATCTTATAGATTATCTTCCGCAGGCCGGAGGACAGTTATCAGAGATATATCCTAAAAAACCTATTTACGATATTCCAGGCTATCCTTCTGTTCTTGCTCAGGAATTAATTGATAATCTTATTAAGCAGGCCGAACCTTTTAAACCAGGTTTCACATTTGGAGAAAGAGTTGAAACGCTTGAGAAACGTGATGAAAGAGATTTTATTCTTACAACCAACATGGGAACCAAAGTTCATGCAAAAGTTGTTGTGATTGCAGGCGGACTTGGATGTTTTGAACCAAGGAAACCGGAGGTGAGCGGACTGGAAAAGTTTGAGAATGGAAAAGGAATAAATTACATGATCCTTGATCCTGAAAAATATCGCGGACAAAAAATGGTGATTGCTGGGGGTGGTGATAGCGCTCTTGATTGGGCAATATTTTTAAGTGATGTTTGCAGCCAATTAACACTTGTACATCGTAGTGAGAGTTTCAGAGGAGCACCCGACAGCGTAAACAAAGTGATGAAGCTGTCGGCTGATGGTAAAATTAAATTATTATTAAACTCCGCAATTGAAGAGGTGCATGGAAACGATAAATTGGAAAGTGTTACTATCGGGGACGTGAAAACCAAAGAAAAACAAACAATTGTTACCGATCATCTCATCCCGTTGTTCGGCTTAAGTCCTAAGCTTGGCCCAATTGAAGGATGGGGGCTAAACCTCGATAAAAATGCAATTGAGGTTAACACGGATGATTATAGTACAAATATCCCTGGTGTTTATGCAATAGGAGATATTAATACCTATAAAAACAAATTAAAATTAATTCTGTGTGGTTTCCATGAAGCTGCATTAATGAGTCATAGTGCCTATAAATACATGAATCCCGGAGTGAAGTATACAATGAAGTACACTACAGTTCAGGGTGTGAATGAGTTTTAAAGATTTAACCCTGAAAGATTTTTTTGTTCAATCACTTTTGCGTTAAATTTCTGCTTCCAATTATTTGCAAGATATTCTTGTTCTGTTTGTCCGGGCGTGGGTACTAAAATTATGTTCTTTATGCCAATCAGGAAAATATCCATTAACGTACTGTAGCCGCTGCGACAGATTATTTTTTTGCTTTGTGATATTAATTGGGATAATTGTTGATTATTAGGTGAAACAAATGTTTCAATGTTTTTAAAGCTTTGTTCCTGCAATTTTACATTGCTTATCAGACAAAATTTTAAATCAGGGTATTGCAACGCTAATTCACACAATAAATTTCTTAGAATTGAATGTTGTGGTTCAGGACCGGAGATCAAAAAAAGATAATCGTACTTTGTTTCCAACGAATTAATTTTTTGCAGGCGACTTAAGGGGCCAATGTACTTTACGTTTTTGTGAAAATGTTCTCCGTGCGAAAGTTCGCCACTCAAACTTTCCGTTTCATTTTCAAAATCAGGAATCCATATTTCATCAAAATTTAAAATATACTTTTTGTTAATCTTTTGTATAATTCCGGTAGCAAAAGGCGTTTTTATAAAAAGCTGATGAGTAATGAAAACAGAATGAATTTTTTTTGAGTAAAGGCCGAACCGGTTATCACTAATAACTACATCAATTTTATACTTTGAAATTATTTTTTCGAGTTCTGTATTTTCATCCTTTATTACTTTTTTAATTCTCGGCCAGTCAAAAAATAGTTTTAACCAAAGCGGAAGTGTTTTAGAATACCGAACATTATATGCCGGAAGATTTATTTTTTCAAGTGATGGAAATTCTTCTTCGAATACACTTTTGGTGAGAGGTGTTACACCAATAATTATTTTGTTGTTTTTTTGAAATTTCCTGATTAAGGGAACACAACGGGTAGCGTGGCCAAGGCCCCAATCCAGTGCCGAAATAAATATAACCTTATCAGAAAACAAAAATGCCTATCCTAAGATAAGCATTTGAGCAATATTGGAAGAAAAAAATTATCGCTTCAATGCTTTTTCATAAGTATCAATCCATTCATCAGCGGTCATTTTTGAAACCAGTTCAGCAATTAACTGGTATGGAATCTGATCAGGTTTTTTAAAGCGTACGCAACTTTTACCCATATCCAGTTTGGTTTTACTGTATTTAGAGTATTCGCTGGTAAACCAATTTAATAAACCGGGATTAGAGTACATTCCCATGTGATAAAGGGCAATAAAATTTTTTTGTGAAGCGATGCTTATAAACGGTAATGGTTGTTTTGGATCACAGTGATAACCGTTAGGATACTTTGAATGAGGAACCACATAGCCAACCATTCCATAGCTCATTGTTTCAGAAAATCCTTTAGGCAAATTCTTAAGGATAACCTTTCGCAATTCGTTCATGGGCGCCTGCCTGTCTTCAGGCAATTGCTTAAAATAATCTTCTGCGGTTTTTGCGGATGATTGCATTTAAATTTAGATTTAAAAATTACGCGTCAATTTTTGCGTATTTCGCATTCTTCTCAATAAAGTCACGACGGGGCGGAACTTCATCCCCCATCAGCATACTGAAAATTCTGTCAGCTTCCGCTGCACTGTCAATATTAACCAGTCGCAATGTTCTGCTTTCAGGATTCAAGGTTGTTTCCCATAATTGTTCCGCGTTCATCTCACCTAAACCTTTGTATCGCTGAACGTTTACACTGTCTGCCTTTTCGCCACCCATTTCTTTAATTGCAATATCCCGCTGTTCTTCATTCCAGCAATAGCGTTGATCTTTTCCTTTTTTTACAAGGTAGAGTGGAGGTGAAGCAATGTAAACATGCCCTTTTTCTACAAGTTCCTTCATATGACGGAAGAAAAATGTGAGGATCAAGGTTGTAATGTGGGACCCGTCAACGTCGGCATCACACATTATCACAATTTTATGATAGCGTAATTTATCAAGGTTAAGCGCGCGTTCATCTTCTTTCGTTCCGCGAAATACGCCCAGGGCGGTAAAGATATTTTTGATCTCTTCGTTCTCGTATATTTTGTATTCAAGAGCTTTCTCAACATTTAAAATTTTACCACGTAAAGGCAGAATGGCCTGGAACTCTCGGTTACGGCCCTGCTTGGCAGTTCCACCCGCTGAGTCACCCTCAACTAAAAACAATTCGCAGGCAACAGGATCTCCGCTTGCGCAGTCGGCAAGTTTTCCAGGAAGTCCAGAACCGTTCATTACATTTTTACGCTGTACCATTTCACGGGCTTTTCGTGCGGCATGGCGGGCAGTTGCAGCAAGAATAACTTTGTCTACAATTGTTCTTGCCTGTTTCGGGTGTTCTTCAAGATAATTTTGTAAAGCTTCGCTGATGGCCTGATCCACAGCTCCTATTGCTTCGTTGTTTCCTAATTTGGTTTTAGTCTGGCCTTCAAACTGAGGTTCCTGAACTTTAACCGAAATAACAGCGGTTAATCCTTCGCGGAAGTCATCACCGTTTATTTCAAATTTCACTTTCTGTAATAAACCATTTTTATCAGCATAACTTTTCAAAGTCCGGGTAAGCCCCCTTCGGAAACCTGCCAGATGCGTACCTCCTTCATGCGTATTAATATTGTTTACATAACTCTGAATATTTTCGCTGTATGAATTGTTATATAGCATTGCCACTTCAACAGGTATTGCGCCATTGTTGTTTTCAATATAAATAGGCTCTTCAATAAGCTGTTCTTTAGCCCCATCCAGGTACATAACAAACTCCCTTAAGCCTCCTTCGCTGTAAAATGTTTCAGAATAGGAGTTGCCATTTTCGTCTTTCTGGCGATCGTCAATAAGTGTAATGTTGATGCCTTTATTTAAATACGATAATTCACGCATCCTGTTCGATAGGGTGGTGTAGTTATACTCGCCAACCGTAAAAATGCTTAAATCGGGTTTAAATGTGACAATAGTGCCACGATCGGTCGTGTTTCCTACCTCTTTTGCAGGATAAAGGGGTTTGCCTTTGCTAAACTCCTGTCTTGTAACTTTCCCTTCGCGGTGAACTTCCGCAATTAAAAGATCAGATAAAGCATTAACACAACTAACGCCTACACCGTGCAAACCTCCGGAAACCTTGTAAGTGTCTTTGTCAAATTTACCTCCGGCGTGTAATACTGTCATTACAACTTCAAGGGCGCTTACGCCAAGCTTTGGGTGAATGCCCGTAGGAATTCCCCGGCCGTCGTCTTTAACGCGGATGGAATTATCTTCAAGTATTGTAACGGTGATGTTCTTGCAATGCCCCGCCAACGCCTCATCAATGGAATTATCCACTACTTCGTATACAAGGTGGTGCAATCCTTTAACGCCTATGTCGCCAATGTACATGGCAGGACGTTTTCGTACCGCTTCAAGGCCTTCTAAAACCTGTATATTATCCGCTCCGTAATTCTTTTTTTCTGCTGAAACCTCTGACATAAAATCTGTGTGTATCTAGTTTAAATAATTTGTGTATCCAGTTTAATTATAACCTTTAAATATACTGAATTTCTGCGGATTCCGGACAAAGTAATTTGCTGCATTTTACTAACAATATGTTAAAAATTTATCTTGAAAAATTGCCTTACTTTTGTTCATATTTTTTAATAATGATCTGGCACATTTTAAGGTATCTCACCACATTTATTCTGCCCTCATTTTATAAACGTATTCAGGGAAAGAATGTTCGGAATGTGCAGGTAAAAGGGCCTGTAATTATCGCTATGAATCATCCTAACGCGTTTACCGATCCTGTTGCGTTTACTTATGTTACTTACCCTGTGCGTTTAAAATATCTTGCGCGGGGTGACGCGTTTAAACCAGGAATTACGGCGTGGCTGCTTGAAAGGATTGGAATAGTGCCAATTTTCAGAATTCAGGATGCGGGCAAGGAAGGCTTAAAGAAAAATGATGAAGCTTACAGAAGAGTAAATCAATTATTGAAACGTAATCACAAAATTATTGTATTTGCCGAAGGACTCTGTATCCAGGAGAGGCGTTTACGGCCATTAAAAAAAGGTGTATCCCGTATGGTTTTTGGCGCTTATGATTTTCTTAACAACGATGAACTGCGGGTAATTCCTGTTGGCGTTAATTACAGCCAGCCTGATAAATTCAGAAGCACTTTGTTTTATAATGTTGGCGAACCGATTTTTGTGAGCGATTTTGTTGATGAATACAGGAATAATCCAGCCAGGGCTTACAACCATTTTTTGCAGGTGCTGGAGCCAAAAATGAAAGAACTAATTACCCACATTAATAATAAGGAAAATGATGAAGCAGTAAAACAAATTGAAATTCTTTGTAAAAAAGACTGGCTGAAAGAACAAGGATTAAAAGCTAATAGCCTTGCCGACGATTATGCAGTTACAAAACAAATTACAGAAAAAGTAAATTCCGCTGAGGTTAATAATCCAGAAGCGCTAAAGGAATTTAAGACCAAAGCTGATTCATATTTTAAATTATTAAGAGAAAATAATTTACGCGACTGGCTCATCAATCCACTGCAAAACAAACACGTTAAACCGGTGTGGCTTTTCTTACGGTTGTTATTAATAGTATCAGGCACGCCTTTATACATCATAGGTTTAATTGGAAATTACATTCCATATAAGTTAACCGAAATGATAGTGAAAAGAATTTTAAAAGGCAATCGTGAATTTTATTCATCGCTCGTTATTGGAATAGGGATGGTATTTGTATGGTTAACTTATGGCCTCTGGTTTTTTATCATCTATTATTTCTCTCCAAATATTTTCTGGCCTTTGCTTGCCTGTTTGGTCTTTGCGTTATGCGGGTGGTTTAATCTGTATTTTTATTTTTTCATGCTTAAAACCAAAGGAATATATTTGGCTATCAGTCAGCAGGATACTATTAAAACCCTTGCCGGTCAAAGGAAAGAACTCATGAGGTTAATTAACAAATTTTAGAGACGACAGTCGTAACTTTTGGCATTCCGTTTGTGTATAAAGGGGAGAGAGACTAAAATCAAATGAAAAAAATTAAGAGTATAGTTTTAAAAACAGTTGCAATTGCAGGTATAATTGGCATCTGTTCGGCGGGTTATATATCTGATCGTGTTTCTAAGCTTTCACAGGCTACGCAACTTTCTCAAAATGGTACTCCGTTACCAAAACAAACTAACGTTGCTTTTAAGGAAGGTGAAGTATTAACTTATAGATTGCACTATGGCGCATTAAATGCCGGTGTTGCGGTTCTTGAAGTAAAGCCAAATCTTATTGAAGTTAGCGGTAGAAAGGTTTATCATATTGTTGGTAGTGGTTATACCATTGGAAGTGCCGACTGGTTTTTTAAAGTTCGTGATCGTTACGAGACTTATATGGACAAGGATGCTCTTTTACCGTGGTTATTTATCAGGAGGGTAGATGAAGGCGGGTATAAGTTTAGTCAGGATTATGCCTTTAATCACTACACCAAAAAAGTGGATATAGGTAACGGTGAAAAATATGATGTGCCTTTTGGTGTTCAGGATATGGTAAGCGCATTTTATACAGCACGTAATCTGGATCTTAGTAACGCTAAAGAAGGAGACATTTATACAGTTGATTGTTTCGTTGATAAAGAGTTATGGCCTTTAAAAATAAAATATGTTGGTAAGGAAGTTATTAATACTGATATTGGAAAGTTCCGTTGTTTAAAATTCAGACCAATTGTGCAAAAAGGTCGTGTGTTTAAAAAAGAGGAAGACCTTACGGCCTGGATCAGTGATGATAAAAACCACATTCCTATGAGGGTACAGGCAAAAATTTTGGTTGGAAGTGTAAAAATGGATATAACCGGCACTAAAAACTTAAATAATCCTACCAGTCAGTTGGATTAAAGTTTTAATCCGATTACAAGTATATCATCCGTTTGCGGTAAACCTGCTTTCCAGTCGTTTACAAAATCAAGAATATATTGTTGTTGTTCATTTACGGGTAAAGAAGCCGCTTTTAAAAGCACTTGCTTAAAGCGTTTTGAAGACAGCTTTTTTTGTTTCGGACCACCGAATTGATCTTTTACTCCATCACTGAATAAATAAAAGCAGCGGTTAGGCTCATAAGGCAGGATGTGAGTAGCGAATTTTACATTGTTATTCTCTCCTATGGAATGTCTTTCAGCTTTAAGGTCAAAAACTATTTCATTGTTAATGTAACAAGCATCATTTTTCGCGCCCGAGTAATAAACTGTTTTATCAGTTAAATTTAAGGTTATAACAGAAGCATCCATTCCATCGCGGATGTTTGATTCTTTTAAATTCATCTGGTTATAAAATAAATTATTCAGTCGTGTAAGTATTTCTCCCGCAAGATATATGTTCTCTTCAAATACAATTTTATTCAGAAGTGAGGTTCCAACAATACTGAGCATGGCACCCGGCACCCCATGTCCGGTACAATCTCCGGCAAAAACAATAAGGTGATCCTTGTACCTGCCAATCCAGTAAAAATCGCCGCTTATTTTATCTTTTGGTTTATATAAAATAAAACTTTCTTTCAGGTTAGCGGTTAAAATATCTTCACCAACAAAAATTGCTTTTTGAATTCTTTCGGCATAAGAAATACTGTCAAGCAACTCGGCCCGCTTTTCACGAATCTCGGCTGTACGGTGAGAAATAATTTCTTCGAGTCTTTTTTGTCGCAGCTGATTTGATCTGAAACGAAAAATCACAAATAATACCGATCCGAGCAAAACCAGGCCTATGCTTAAAAAATAAAACCATCTTGATTTATAAAACGGCGGCACAATTTTTATTGTTACGCGATATGGTTCAGCGCACCAGATATTATCGGCGTTTGCTCCCATCAGTTCAAAAACGTAAGTTCCCGGTGAAAGATCATTAAAATAAACGGTATGCCGGTTGCCAATATTTGTCCATTCCTTATCCTGCGGAAGCAGTTTAAATTTGTAAGAGTTTTTTTCGGGCATGTTAAAATCAAAAACGGTAAAGCTTACCTGAAAAGAATTCTCGTCTTCCTTTAAAATAATTTCGCTGCCATTAATAATGTTTTCTTTTAAAAAATTATTTCCGCTTCCTTTAATTGATGTTATTTCAACGTTGGGAATATTAAAGTGCGATACCTGAAAGTCGGGGTTAAATATTACAAGTCCGGCCTGTGTTGCTATAAATAAATAACCTTCAAGAACATCTACATGGTTAATTGTTTCGCTTGGCAAACCATCATCGGCCGTAATCTCTGAATATTCTTTTGTTACAGGGCTCCATTTTATTAATCCATTATTAGTAGCCAGCCACACAAAATTTTTATAATAAAGCAGATTTTTTATTTCTGGAAACAGTTGGTCGTTGTTTCTGTAAACAACTTCATATGCGGAGGTTTTTGGATAAAACTTAATTAGTCCGAGAAATTGTGAAGATATAAGCACAGTACTATCATTAAGGATAATTGAATTATTCATATTGCCAACGTCGGCAATCTTAATGCTCTCAGTTTTTTTTGTGGTTGTATTAAGACATATAATTTCATTAAAGCTCGTGAAGTAAATCTGTTTATTAAACACAAAACCAGAATTAAAAATTCCTTTCGGATATTCATCATCTTTTAAAAAAGTAAATTGCTGGGTTTGTGTATCGAAGCCAATCAGCTCATTCTTTCCGCCAATCCAAAGCATGTTTTTATTTGCCGGATCGGGTACAATAGTAGCGCAAAAGTGTTCCTGGCCACTAAAAAAACTCTTTACAAAAGGAGTATTGCCTGTCCAGCTTATTTTATGAAAATGATATTGTCCTGCTATGTATACATTGCCCTTCTCATCTTCATAAAATTTATTTACAAAGCGCTCATCTGTTTTGTTATTTACATTGGGACCAAAGTTTATTGAAGTTTTATTTTGACGGTCGTAGATTGAAAAACCTTCGCCGTCAGTTCCAACATACACAATGTTATTTCGGGTGTTGCTGGGTAATACGGCAGATATGCGGTTAACAGGAAAAGTATTATTTGAATTCTGATAATTGCGGGTTATTGTTTGCATGTCCGGCCTGCTGCTGGTAAGTTTTTGCAAACCAATATCAGTACCAATCCATAAAATGTCATTTACGTCTTTATATAAAGCCCAGCATTTATTGCTCATTAGTGATTTAGGATTCTCAGGATCATTCCTGTAAATTTTAAATTCTTTTTTATCGATATCGAAAGCGGTTAAACCAAAACTCCAATAGCACTGCCAGATGGTATTATCTTTTGTGTGTGTGTAAGAAATGTTCGAATAAAAATTTTCAGGTGCTTTATAAAACGTTTGGGCAAGCGTTGCAGGATTTATATTAATAAGGCCATCATCGCCAGCCACCCAAATGTTACCAAGGTAGTCTTCTGATATTCCAATATGTCCGCTTGAACCTCCCTGGTAAGCTGTAATCTCAGTGATCTTTCTTTTATTAATGTTGCATTTAAATACTCTTGGCAAAAGATTACCTTTTTCATCCATTCGTTTTGCGCCAGCCCACAAATTCCCGAGGCGATCAAAACAAAGACTTTGAATAACCCAGTCACTTAAAAAATTGGAGTTATTGTGTGGAATTGTTTTTAAGGTATTGCTGTTTGCATCAAAAGAAAGCAGTCCGTCGGCGGTACCAATGATATTACCTCCTGATTCGCTTAAAACAATACTGTAAATATTTTGTTTTTTTTCCGGGTTTTTTAACCCTGGTTCCAGTGCAACACGGGTAAATTTATTTGTTTTGTAACTGTATATATTTAAGCCGTTTCGGGTTCCAACAATAATACGGTCGTTATCAAGTTGCTGAATACAGCTGATGGCAGGGTTACTAAGGGTGCCGGAATCTTTTTGAATGCTTCTGAATTTTGTAAACTCATAACCATCGTAACGATTAAGTCCGGCTATTGTTCCAACCCATAAATATCCTTTTTTATCTTCGAACAGGGCACTAACAAAAGAATTATTAAGCTCTTTGGTATTGATTCGGTCAATTACAGCCGATTGTGATGTCTGTCCGTAAATTTGCGCGAACAAAACTAAATATAGAACAAGAAGTACCGTTTTAAGGCGCATATGTTTTATTCACGGGGGATTGAATTTTCAAATATAACAAATCTCTAAAGGGTTGTTAAAGAAGCGACTTTAAAATCTCACTAAATCGATGTATGTCGGTAAATGAATTATAAAGAGGCACAGGTGCGCAACGAATAACATTTGGTTCTCGCCAGTCGGGAATAACTCCGTTGTCAATTAATTTATTGTATAAAGCTTTACCATAGCCGTGCGCAACAATAGAAACCTGGCAGCCTCTGTTTTTTACCGGAGTTATAATTTCAAGACAATTATTTTTTTGTTTATTAATATCGGCAATCACAAACTCGAGATATGCCGTTAGCTTTTTACTTTTTTCGATAAGGGCATCCATGCCCGCTTCGTCGTGAACATCCAGTGCCGCACGGCATGCCGCCATACTGAATATAGGAGCATTGCTCAGCTGCCAGCGTTCGGCGGTTTTCATGGGGATAAATTTTTTATCCATCAGAAAGCGCGTTTCTTTATCATGTCCCCACCATCCTGCAAACTGCGGGAGGTCTGGATTATTAAGATGTTTTTGATGTACAAAAGCTCCGGCAACGCTACCTGGCCCGCTGTTAAGATATTTATAACTGCACCATGCCGCAAAGTCAACATTCCAGTCATGAAGATGAAGTTTAATATTTCCGGCAGCGTGGGCAAGATCAAAACCAACAATAGCTCCGGCTTTATGGCCGGCTTCTGTAATGGCTTTCATATCAAACACCTGTCCGCTGAAATAATTAACACCACCAATCATTATCAGCGCGAGGGAATCTTTATTTTTTTCTATTGCCGAAAAAATATCTTCCTCGTGGATAGTATATTCTCCTTCGCGTGGAGCAACCTCAATTAAGGCATCTTCAATTTTAAATCCGTGGAAATTAATTTGAGATTGCAATGCGTACTGGTCGCTTGGAAAAGCCTTCGCTTCGCACAGGATTTTATACCGCTTTTGAGTTGGCCTGTAAAAAGAAACCATTAACAGATGCAGGTTAACCGTAAGCTGGTTCATCATCACTGTTTCTTCGGGTAATGCACCCACAATTTTGGCCATTTTTTCGGTCAGGAATTCATGGTATGGCATCCATGGGTTTTTTGCCAGAAAATGTCCTTCCACACCAAACTTTGCCCAGTCATCAAGCTCCTGCTGAATATAAGATTGTGTTGTTTTGGGTTGAAGCCCTAATGAGTTACCGGTAAAGTAAACAACATCATGACCGTTATGTTGTGGAAATAAAAATTTATTGCGGTACGATTTTAATGGGTCTGAATTGTCCAACGATTGGGCAAATTCCAGGCTATTCTTAAACTGATTGCTGATATTATCGGATACTTCTGCCATACAATATTTTTACCGTGTAAATGTAATGATAACAGAAGTGTTTACAAAACAATGAGAGGGAGGGCTTTGAAGTCAGGAGCCTTTAATTTTCTCCCATTTACTTTTAAAAGTATAGCTTAAAACGGTAGCCCTTTGTTTGGCAAGTTCGGCCTTTTCGCCTGCAAACAGGCTGTCAACCGTATCAGTAAAGGTTTTTAGCCAGGTATCAAACATAGGAGGCTTAATAGGCAGATGCATGTGCTTGTCGAAAACATTTGTTTTATAGCCCTCTTCATCAAGCAGTACAAACGCCCAGAAAGCTACAATCTTTGGGATGTGATTTTCAAAATCAAGCCCATCGAATACGGGTTTAATTTCGTTAATGCTTAATAGGTTTGAATAAAAAGTCTTGATGAGTAATTCAATATCCGCTTTATTGGAAATATCGTGCATCCGGCAAAAGTACTGCTTTTAAAGGGATAGAGAAGATAAGAATTGTGAAAAACAGAAAGGTTATTTAAGTTCGGGTTCTTTTTCTTCTGTAGAACCGGAAACCATAAATGGTGTTTGGTTGGATTCGAGTATTTCGGCCTTTTTATTTTTATTGCGATTTGAGGATCCCGCTGTTAATGAACCGGGTCTGCGAAGCTGGCTTTTCATAATATAGCCGGTTTGCCCCTGTCCCAGATTAACTTTTATAAAATAAACTGTTTCTTCTACTGCTGTATAGGTTTTATTACTTTCTGAATTGCTTACCACATTAGCTGCAATATTAGGAGATTCGTATATTTTTCCGCTTACATTACTAATCCATGCGTTAGCTGAATTTGTTACCTGATTGCTTGCAACAGCAGGGCTTGGTGTAATTACCGGAACTTCAGCAACTGTTTTAGCAGCGATTGCGGAAGTTGTTGGTTCAGCAATTGCAGTGGAAGTTTCTGTCTTAACCGATACAGTATCTTTTTTTACAGGTTCGGGATTACTTATTAGAGCAACTTCTTTATGTATTTGTGGTTCCGGTTTAACCGGTTTTTCCGCTATGGCTGTTTTTGCTTCGGGTTTCTTTTTAATGCTTATAAAATTGAAAAGTAAAAAAGAGAATAATATAATTACCCCTCCAAAAACAAATGGGAGAATAAGTGTGCGGTTTACATTAAACTTAATGGAAGGCATCATGGAAATGGAATGTTTGCCGGATAATTGGTGGCTTTCCGAATATTCCTCGAATTGCGACCATGCCTCCTCCTGGTATGGAAGGCTCATTCCTTTTAAGCGAGCTCGTAAATTACGCTCATCTATTTCATAATTAAAATGACTGCTCATGTTGCGTTTCCTTTAAAGATTTCTCAATATTCTTTTGCAGGTTAAATCTCGCTTTTTCAAGATTACTTTTTACGGTTTGTTCGCTGGCTTCCAGTATTGCCGCACTTTCTTCCAGAGAATAGTTTTCTATAACATGCAAATTAAAAATTAGTCTTTGAGAGGGTACCAGCAATTGCAGCGCTTTTACCAGTATATCTGGATTAACAGAATCGTAATCAATGATCACATTTGGTTCAAATAGATCATAATTCTTGTTATCCTTGTTTGTAGCATAAACAGTGCTTGCTACATAATATTCACTTCTGATGTTTTTAATAAAATCAACACATTCCTGAATAAATTCCTTTTCAAAAAAAGTATCCTGGTCGGTTTGAACTGTTTTGTTTTTTTGCAGCTTGAGCAAACAGGCATTAAAGGCATGGTTAAATAATTTAGAAGCCTGTTCCTTATTTTTCGCGTATCTTAAAGCTATTGCCGATAATTTGCCGTAATAATCATCAAACAGTTGTTTTTTAACTGCTGAGTCATTTTTGTTCAATCCGGTTATGATTTCGGTAATAGACATTAAAGGCAAATGTTTTGTTATTAAGGTATTAAACGGATTTTTACCTGTAAAGTTTCAAAAGTAAAAGGTTTTTTAAAATATTTTTCCCCGTAAATGCCCGTATTATAAGATTCCTGACTACTGAAGTGTCAAAAACTGTATTTATACTTAAAAACATTCCGGTAATCAGCAAGTACTTTTTTATCTTTTTTTATCTTTTTATTACCCTTTTGGAAATCAGGTCAATTACAGGTTGTCAACTTTTTTCGGTAACTTAAACATGTTAAAAACTATGGGTGCAGTGTTAATTCATTTACAAATCAACCCGCCCTTTTTTTTAAATATTTGCAAGTACGAAATTTCATTAAAACCCTTTATATAATTCTTAAACGAACTTTACTTATGACAGAACCTATTTTAGTCGAAAACAAGGACCGATTCGTCCTCTTCCCAATCAAATACAAAGACATCTGGGAATTTTACAAGAAAGCCGAAGCCAGTTTCTGGACGGCAGAAGAAATTGATCTTGCTTCCGACATACAGGACTGGAATAACAAACTAAACGATAACGAAAAACATTTTATAAAACATGTTCTGGCCTTTTTTGCCGCCAGTGATGGAATTGTAAATGAGAATCTGGCTGTAAACTTCCTGAACGAAGTTCAGTACCCTGAAGCCCGTTGTTTCTATGGTTTCCAGGTAATGATGGAAAATATTCATTCCGAAACTTATTCATTATTAATTGACACCTACATTAAAGATCCTGTTGAAAAAGACCGGTTATTACACGCGGTAGATACCGTTCCATGCGTTGGTGAGAAGGCAGAGTGGGCGCTGCGATGGATTGGCAATGGTTCTTTTGCCGAGCGTTTGGTTGCTTTTGCCGCTGTAGAAGGTATCTTCTTTTCAGGCTCTTTCTGTTCCATCTTCTGGTTAAAGAAGCGTGGTTTAATGCCGGGCCTCAGCTTTAGTAATGAGCTGATTAGCCGTGATGAAGGATTACATTGCGATTTCGCTTGTTTACTTTACACCCAGCACCTGAAAAAGCAATTACCAAAAGAACAGGTTACTAAAATTATTATTGACGCTGTAAACATTGAGAAAAAGTTTGTGGTAGATGCAATTCCTGTTAAACTGATAGGAATGAACTCAGACCTGATGTGTCAGTATATCGAATTCTGCGCCGACCGCCTGTTGGTGGCCCTGGGCTGCAGCAAATTCTACAACGCGGCAAATCCATTTGACTTTATGGAAATGATCTCGTTGCAGGGTAAAACCAATTTCTTCGAAAAACGTGTGGCCGAATATCAAAAAGCGGGCGTTATGGGTAAAAACGAAGAAAACAATGTATTTAAACTGGACGAAGACTTCTAGTTTTAAATTCATCGGTTAAAATTCCCTTTTTAACTTTTGTTGCTAATGCCTGGGCGGGACAGATTGTCCCGCAAGGGAATACTAGCCTCTGGTTTTAAGAAGGGTCGAAATATTAACCGGTCAATTGTTGAAATATTAAAAAACATTAACTACAAAAAGGGCGAATTTAAAAGTACCTTGTAATAACAAAACTCAAAAAACTAACCAATAAACCAAAGGCGTATGTTTGTAATTAAAAGAGATGGCACCCGCGAGTCAGTGAAGTTCGACAAGATCACTGCCCGCGTTCAAAAATTAAGCTACAGCTTAGATCCTGCACACGTAGATGCAATTCTTGTTGCAAAAAAAGTAATTGACGGCGTTTATGACGGCGTTACAACCAGCGAGCTGGATAATCTGGCTGCTGAAACCGCTGCATCATTAACGGTGCGCCATCCTGATTACGCACAGCTGGCCTCACGCATCGCGGTTAGTAACCTTCATAAAAACACAATCAAGAGTTTTTCTAAAACAATTGAGTCTTTATATAATTACATCGATCCTAAAACAGGATTGCCTGCCGCACTGATTGCGGATGATGTTTATGAGATTGTAATGAACAACGCTCATTTATTGGATTCATCAATTATTTACGACCGTGATTTTGGTTACGATTACTTTGGTTTTAAAACACTGGAACGTTCGTATTTATTGAAGATGAATGGCAAGGTTGCCGAGCGCCCTCAGCACATGCTGATGCGCGTTGCCGTTGGTATTCATAAAAACGATATTGAGTCTGCTATACAAACATATAACTTAATGAGCGAGCGCTGGTTTACACACGCCACACCAACCTTGTTCAACGCTGGTACGCCAAAACCGCAAATGAGTTCTTGTTTCTTGTTACAGGTTAAAGAAGACAGTATTGATGGTATTTACGATACACTTAAAATGTGCGCTAAAATTTCTCAGAGCGCCGGTGGTATCGGTATCAATATTCATAACGTACGCGCTACGGGTTCATACATTAAAGGAACTAATGGAACCAGCAACGGTATTATTCCGATGCTTAAAGTTTATAACGAAACTGCCCGTTACGTTGATCAGGGTGGCGGAAAACGCAAAGGTTCTATAGCGGTTTACCTTGAGCCTTGGCATGCTGATATTTATGAGTTTCTCGACATCCGTAAAAACCATGGTAAAGAAGAAATGCGCGCGCGCGATTTATTTACCGCGCTTTGGATTCCTGATCTGTTTATGAAACGTGTAGAAGCAGAAGGCGATTGGAGCCTGATGTGTCCTAACGAATGCCCTGGCTTGAGCGATTGCCACAGCGAGGAATTCGAAGCATTATATACAAAATACGAAAGCGAAGGCAAATTCCGTAAGCAGATTAAAGCCCGTGAGTTGTGGGCTGCTATTATCGAAGCTCAGATCGAGACCGGAAACCCTTATATGTTATTTAAGGATGCCGCTAACTCAAAATCAAATCAAAAGAATTTAGGTACAATCAAGTCTTCGAACTTATGCACCGAAATTATTGAATACACAAGCAAAGATGAGGTTGCCGTTTGTAACCTTGCTTCAATTGCTTTACCACGCTTTGTTGATGAGAAGACCGGAACATTTGATCATAACCGCTTATTTGAAATTACATACGTTGCAACCAAGAACTTAAATAAGATCATTGACCGCAACTATTACCCAATTCCCGAAGCGCGTAACTCAAACATGCGTCACCGTCCGATTGGACTTGGTGTGCAAGGTTTGGCAGACGCGTTTATTTTGATGCGTTATCCTTTCGAGAGTGAAGAAGCTAAGAAATTAAACTCTGAAATTTTCGAAACTATTTACTACGCAGCATTAACTGCAAGTAAAGATCTTGCTAAAGTTGAAGGGCCTTACGAAAGCTACAAGGGATCACCAATGTCAAAAGGAGTTTTCCAACACGATATGTGGAATGTGAAACCAAGCAGTCGTTGGGAGTGGGATACTTTACGCGAAGAAATTATGAAATATGGTGTGCGTAACAGCTTGTTGTTAGCGCCAATGCCAACCGCAAGTACTTCGCAAATTCTTGGTAACAACGAATGTTTTGAGCCATACACCAGCAACATATACACACGCCGCGTATTAAGCGGAGAGTTTGTTGTAGTGAACAAGCATTTATTGCGTGACCTTGTGAAATTAGGAATTTGGAATGACGGATTAAAAAACAAGATCATTGCTGCTAACGGTTCTATTCAAAACATCAATGAAATTCCAGCTAATATTAAAAAACTTTACAAAACAGTTTGGGAAATTAAGCAGCGTACAATTATTGACATGGCTGCAGACCGTGGCGCATATATCGATCAGTCACAATCGTTGAACCTGTTTATACAGGATGCCAACTTCGCGAAGATGAGCAGCGCGCACTTTTATGCGTGGAAAAAAGGATTGAAGACTGGTATGTATTACCTGCGTACTAAAGCTGCCGCTGATGCTATCAAGTTTACAGTTGATCAGGACGCACTAACACAACCTGCACAAATATTAGGAAACGAAGATCAGTTATTGGTTGACAGGGGCCAGGCTCACGTATTAAGTTACGAAGAGCAACAGGCACAATTAAGCTGCAGCCTTGATAATCCTGATGATTGCATCGCCTGCGGATCGTAAGAATAAGAGTAATTAATTTGTAAAAGCCTCTCTGATGTAAATTGGAGAGGCTTTTTTGCGTTTAATCTTAGGCAATTCCTTTTCGAAAAGGTTTTGATCAAATAAATAGTTGAAAAAGTTTCCCAAATAATGTAAAAAGAAGGTTTTTATGTTTAGCACAAGATTTGCATTAAAAAACTCAAAATCTAATGCTATGAAAAAAATGATCATTTTAGCTTTTATGTTCCTTGTCGGAATTGCAAGCGCTCAGGATACAAAAACTTCCACAGTTCCGGAAGCTTTTTATAATTGCTGGTTAGCCTCATATGAAGAGGATGAAGCAAATTCTGTAAAAAAAAATTACCGGCAATGCGATTACGGCTTATTTCCTCCAAGTCGGTTCAGGCAGCAGCTTACGTTTAGAAAAGACGGTACGTGCAGGGTTTTAAACCTGGGGGTAACCGATGCGCATTTTTTTACCGAGAATAAATGGACTTTTAATGAAAACACAAAACTCGTGGTTATTTATGATGATAAAGGAAAACCCTTTATGCAGTTTAAAATAAATTATGTGGATAAGAATCACCTGGTGATAACGCATTTTGAAATAACTACGGTGGAAACAAGGTAGTTTTTAATTTTGAGATTTAGATGAAATGAGAAAAGCCTTCCCGCGGGAAGGCTTTTCTCATAGATATTAGCCCAGTTTACTGTGCTATGATATATAGTGTGGGGGTGAATTTTAGTTGTTTACATCGTCTATACATCAGATGAAAACTTTAACCTGAATAAATTCTGTACCGGTTCAAAAAACTTAAATCTTTTGCTTCGCATTCGGGCAACATTAACAATGTGAATAAACTGAGATACTTTATCGTCAATACTGGCGCCACAGTTGTCAATCAGTATTCCTTTCTTACCATCGTTGGTTTCAATTGCAAACAACACATAGTTATCACCATTTACATCAGCGGGATATTTGTAATACGCAGCGATTTTTAAGTCACGCGGCTTATAAATCTTTTCGCAATTAAAAAGAATATCATAAGATGGAGTGGATGTAAAATCCTCCGTATATCCTTTCTTCCTTAAGTTCTGTATGTATTCCAACTCCATTTCCATTCTGATTACTTTATTTCAAAGGGTATGCCAAAATAAATTTGCATCGTTTTATAATAGTAATTGATTAATAGCGTGAAAATTCATACCTTCTGTATCCCTTTATTTATAATGCTTTTAGAGGATGTTTGTTTTTTATTGGGTAGGCCGTTCAATCATACTTAATCCGGAAAACCTATAAACAGTAGCGTCACAGCGAGTTTTTAATAACACTCGGCGTGAAAAATTAAGCTTACAAACAAATTAATTTTATTTTATAATTAATTTGCATTTGATAACCTGCTGTACCCATTGTAAAATCATAATTCCAGGAGTATAATAAATTTTCTGTGAAAAATATACTCATGTGGGCAACGAATAGTTCTTAAGCTATCAATTGAATTAATAATTTTTGGTAAAGTTTTAAAATGAGTATTTTTATTTTACGATTAGTTAGTTATGGCAAAAAAAGATAAACGCATAGATGCTTATATAGCAAATTCAGCAGATTTTGCTAAACCAATTCTTACTTATTTTCGTGAGCTTGTGCATAAGGCTTGTCCGGAAGTAGAAGAAACCATGAAATGGAGCTTTCCGCATTTTGATTATAAGGGTGTAATGTGCAGTATGGCTTCATTTAAACAGCACTGTGCAATAGGTTTCTGGAAAGCTTCGCTTTTTAGCAATGGAAGGGATCTTGTTGCCAAAGCTAAGAGTGAAGAAGCTATGGGACACATGGGCCGAATCACTTCGCTAAAAGATCTTCCTAAAGATTCAGTACTTATTGGTTATATTAAAGAAGCAATGAAGTTGAATGAAGCAGGAATAAAACTGTCACCAAAAACTAAAGCAGCCACATCAGAACTGGAAGTGCCTGATTATTTTATGGCTGCTCTTAAAAAGAATAAAGCAGCATTAAAAACGTTCGAAGGGTTTAGCAATTCTAACAGGAAGGAATATGTAAGTTGGGTTACTGAGGCAAAAACTGAGGACACCAGGATTAAGCGACTTGAAACTTCTATTGAATGGATGAGTGAAGGAAAACAAAGAAACTGGAAATACCTAAAGAAATAAAACAAATAGGGCCCCCCCGAAGGAAGGCCCTAAATTCGGAGTAGCTTTATTACCTCTATAACTTAGTATTAGTAAGTTTTAGTGTAGTGTCCAATCTTCCCGAGGGTTGATTGAACAAGGCCACTCTGATTAATACCATTAAAACCCTGTACCAGGTCTACACTCTCTTTTTATATGCAAAAAATTACCGGAATCGGGGGTGGAAATACCTAACGGTGTAGAAATAAAAAGCGTTTTATTTCTGAAATTAAAATCAAGCAGAAAAATCATTAACCGAAAATTTAAAAAAAATAAAAGCAACTGTTTAATACAATAAAAGCAGTAAGTGAAAAGGTAGAAAACAAATAGGGCCCCCCCGAAGGAAGGCCCTAAATTCGGAGTGGCTTTGTTACGCCTGAAACTTAGTATTAGTAAGTTTACAGTGTAGTGTCCAATCTTCCCGAGGGTTGATTGGACGAGGCCACTCTGATTAATACCATTAAAACCCTGTACCATGTCTTCACACTCTTTTTTATGAAAAAAATTACCGGAATCGGGGAGGAAATATCTATCAGTGTAGAAAAAAATTATTAAAGAAAATTTAATTTAAAAATGCAGCACCTCTTTAATACAATTAAATCAGTAAGTTGGAAAAAGTAGAAAACAAATAGGGCCCCCCCGAAGGAAGGCCCTAAATTCGGAGTAGCTTTATTACCTCTATAACTTAGTGTTAGTAAGTTTTAGTGTAGTGTCCAACCTTCCCGAGGGTTGATTGAACAAGGCCACTCTGATTAATATTATTAAAACCTTATGCCAGGCTTTTCTTCTTATGTTTATGCAAAAAATTGCTGGGAATGAGGTGAAAATAACCTTACGGCCTGGGAATAAAAAGGGCTCCTTTGCAGGAGCCCAATTTCGGATGATTTTTCGATTTTTTTTCTGAATTAAAATCCAGTATGAAAAAACTTTAATACAGATCTTGTTTTCTACCAAATCATTCTTACTTATGGAAATTCAAAAATAATGCCTGCCTGAATTTTATTGATTAATAAAGTTTTTTGAGAATTAATTTTCCGGTTTTGTGTAATTTCTTTAAACCCGCAAGCCCTTTTTATTAATTTTATAGTTCAAACCCCATGCTCAGCAGATCGCTTTTTATTCTCATTTTATTCATCAATTCAATTCTTGCTGCCCAGAAGAAACCCGACTTTCTTTTAAAGCTGGATTCAAAAAAAGATTTTGATGTTCTAAAGGGCGAACCACTTTCAAAAAACTTTAACGGAATTGAGTGCATCAAAATTGTTTATGTAATCGAATCCAAAAAATTATATTATTTGGATTCTAAACGCTATCGCTGGCATCAACCCTTCACCAGCATTGTGCTGGGTGATACCGATGACCTTGAACAATTTAATCTAAAGAACTATAGCAACACGCCTTCACGCAAATACATTCTGGCCACTTTCAATTATAATGTAAATACTAAAAATTATTTTCTTCAATTCGCGGCCTGTGATAATCCTTCAGATGAACTTATCCAAGTTTTGGTGGAAAAAGTGAAGGAAACTTTTTTTAAGAAAGATCAATTTAAAATATTACTCAATTCAACAGTTCTCTTACGGAGAAAAAAAGAGCTGGAGCAAAGGCACGCAATTTTGACCAGTGACGAGCTTTTTAATAATCAGAATTACCAGTCTATTTTTGCCGGAAAAACTACCGGGGTTCTTAAATTTATTCATGCGGATTCATTAAAACAAAACAGAAATTATTCTGATTATATTATTATACTCAATGGAAACTCAAATCAAATTCCGGTTTGCAGGGCTGTAATTACCAATCAATTTCAAACTCCACTAAGTCACATTTGTTTACTTACAGCGAGCCGGAAAACACCCTGTGCCGCGCAAAAAAATATTTTTAATCCCGATTCTCTGAAAGCGTTTACCGATAAACCTGTAGAGATAAGTGTAACTAAGGAAGGAATTATACTAAAGCTAATAACTGATGGAAATATATCTTCGCCTTCCAAAGTATTAAAAAAAGTAAAGCTTAAATCAGATACTGTAGTTAACGTTATCGCAAACCTTAATAACTTATCTTATAAAAGTAAAGTCGCCTATGGTTCCAAGGCGTGTAATCTGGCTGAGCTTAAAAAAATAAAATACGCGAAAAAAAATCTTATTACGCCTGAAGAAGCGTTTGCTATTCCGTTTTATTATTATTTACAACATCTTCAGAAATACGGAATTCAAACAAGAATTAACAGCCTTTTAAGCGACAGCATTACTCTTAAAAATGACAGTATTCTTGAAAAACAATTAAAGATAATTCGTTCAGGTATTAAAAACGCTCCGATTGATACATCATTACTACATAGGGTAACCGGGCTTTGCTCTAAAAAGTTTGGTCAGCAAAAAGTGCGGTTCCGCTCTTCTTCCAATTGCGAAGATGAAGCAAGTTTTAATGGAGCCGGACTCTATACTTCACAAACAGGAATTGTAGGCGATACAAATAAAACAATTGAAACCGCAATTAAAAAAGTTTGGGCAAGTTTATGGACCGTTCGCGCCTTTAAAGAGCGTGCGTTCTTTAATATCGATCATTCCTCAGTATACATGGCTGTGTTGGTTCACCCGGCTTTTGATAACGAATTGGTAAATGGCGTGGCAGTTACTAAAAATCTGTATCGCAATTATGATTTCGGTTTTGTAATCAATATGCAAAAGGGAGAGGAAGAAGTTGTTGCTCCAAAAACCGGAACAATATGTGAGCAGGTAATTTCCTATATGAACAATAACTACGCGGATTTTTACAACCGTAACCGCTCGGCTGATTGGATCAGCTTTTCCACTCTTAGTCCGCAAGCTTCTCTTCTAACAAGTGATGAACTCATGCAGCTTACCCTTCAACTGGAAAGTATTAAAAAATATTTTTATGATCTGTATAAACTCTGGAATAAAAAGGAGTATCGCGATTTTGCAATGGATGTGGAGTTTAAACTTGTTCAAACCGCTGACAATAAACGGAGCTTCCTTTTCAAGCAGGCGCGCCCGTATAACAACTAAAATTAACGGTGTTTGGCTACCGGCTATTTAAATTCTGTGAAAATGCGAATAAATCCAGCCCTTAAATGCCGAAAATCAAGCCTTAAATTCGTATCTTTGCGCCTTAATTTTCTTGAAGCAATGATTTCTGTAAATGGCGTAACTGTAAGTTTTGGGGGCTATAACCTGTTTGATAATATTTCTTTTCTTATCAATCCTAAAGATCGCATTGGTCTGGCCGGAAAAAATGGTGCAGGAAAAAGTACCATGCTTAAACTTCTTGCAGGAGAGCAAAACCCCACAAAAGGCGAAATTGCTGTTCCACGCGAGTGCAAAATAGGTTACCTGCCACAGGACATGATACACCAGCATGGCCGTACTGTTTTTGAGGAAACTGAATCTGCTTATAAAGAGATACAGGATCTTGAAGCACGTTTAGAAAAAATAAACCACGAACTTGAAACGCGCACCGATTACGAAAGTGATGCGTATATGAAACTCATTGAAGAGCAAACCGAGATATACACGCGATTGGATATTATTGGCGCTGGAAATAAAGATGAAGAGATTGAAAAAATATTAAGAGGTCTTGGATTTGAACGTAAAGATTTCGCACGCCAAACCGCTGAATTTAGCGGGGGTTGGAGAATGCGTATTGAGCTGGCCAAACTGCTTTTGCAAAAACCGGATGTACTTTTACTTGACGAGCCAACCAACCACCTGGATATTGAAGCCATCATCTGGCTTGAAGAATTCATGGAAACATTTCCTGGTTCCGTTGTACTTATTAGTCACGATAAAACTTTTTTGGATAACGTTACCAAACGTACCATTGAAATTGTTAATCAGAAAATTTACGATTACAAAACCAATTACTCACATTATCTTGTTTTACGCGAAGAGCGTAAGGAGCAACAGGAGAACGCGGCAAAGAATCAGCAAAAAATCATAGATCAGACCGAAGCTTTAATTGATAAATACCGCGCAAAGGCCAACAAGGCATCTTTTGCGCAGTCGTTAATTAAAAAACTGGATCGAATGGAGCGCGTTGAGGTTGATGATTTTGATACAGCCACCATGCACTTCCGTTTTCCACCTCCCGCACACAGTGGAAAGATTGTGTTAACGGTGGAGAATGCCGGAAAAAAATATGGCGATAAACAAATTTTTTCGGATGCGGGTTTTATTGTAACCAAAGGTGAAAAGATTGGACTTGTTGGACGTAATGGTGAAGGTAAAAGTACAATGATGAAAATGATCGCCAAAAAAGTCCAATTCGATGGAACAGTGCAGTTGGGCCATAGTGTACTGCTTGGATATTTTGAACAAGATCAGGAAGAGAAACTCGATCCGAAGAAAACTGTATTTGAAACAATTGATGAGCTTGCAGTTGGAGAAGTGCGTAAGCAAGTGCGCGGGCTTTTAGGTTCTTTTTTGTTTGGCGGCGAAGATATTGATAAGAAAGTTCAGGTACTGAGCGGAGGAGAGCGCGGACGTTTAGCTTTATGTAAATTATTACTGGAGCCTTATAATCTGTTGTTGATGGACGAGCCAACCAATCACCTTGACATCCGTTCTAAAGATATTTTGAAGAAAGCTTTAATTGATTATGAAGGAACAGTAATCATGGTAAGTCACGATCGTGATTTTATGAAAGGTATTTGTAACCGCCTGTTTGAGTTCAGGGATGGAAAAGTTAAGGAGCATCTTTGCGATATTGAGGAATTCATGCAATTGCGCAAGGTTGAGCGATTAAATGAACTCGATCTTGATAAAAAGGAAAAGCAGGAAATTAAAAAGGCATCTGTTTCAATACCGGAACCAAACAAAGGAATTGATAAAACAAAGGAAGTTGAGCAGAAACAACTGCGTAACCAGCTTAAAAAAGTTGAAGAGAATATTGAAAGGCTTGAAAAAGAAATCAAGGACTGTGATGCAAAACTTGCCAATCCTTCAGAGTATGAGAAGCTGATGAATGACCAGGCGTTCTTTCTTAAATATAACAATTGGAAAAAAGATCTGGAGAAAGAAATGGAAAAGTGGGAAGAGATATCTTCTAAGCTCGCTTAAGCTATTGCACTTTTAAGATCAGGGTTCCTGTTTCAGGAAACAACTTCACCGCTTCAAACCATACTTTGTTGTTTTTATAATAGCTGAGATCATATGGCGGAAATAAAACAATGTGATCAAATTCCTTTAACCTGAAAGGATTATCTGTAACGCCTTTTGGAAGATTCGTGTGAATAGGTTCCCCAAAGAAATCATAATGATATTTCCAGGTCATCTGGTAATAATTGCGGTAGCCTCCGTATAGTTCAGGACTAATACCAACGTGTTTTGCCTGTAATTTTTCAAGCTCATCAAAACTATCCTTTAGGTTTGCCTGAATATAAAAATCAAACACCCATTTAAAATTAATACTTAACAGCATGTTTAATATAAGTACTGCTGATATTGTATAAGAGAGGCCTTTTTGAAAGTTGAAATTTTTTGTACTGTAATAAAGAAAATAAATAAAGCAGGCTGCCGAAGTTGGGAAAAGAAAAACGGCGCTTCTGTAATAAGGAAATACAAGTCCAAACACGAAATGATTTATCAGTGAAACACTGATGATAATAGCGAGTATGCAACTGATGTAAAAGTAAATTTCATTGTTGTGTTTTTTTCTGTTAATGATTCCATACGAAAATGAAATAAGTATAATTGTAAATACAACGTATGAGAGCATATCAAGTTGCTGAATGTTAATCGGCCATTTTCTGTAAACAAGGCCATCAATAAACACATGAAAATATTCTCTGAAGTATTCTGTTCCTGCCCCTACCACATCATTACTGCAATCGGTCATAAACTTAAAGGCCCTTATAACTAATAACGCAATTGCAAGCGAATAAAAACAATCGCGATAAAATCCGGGTTTTTTAAAAAAGTTATTTCCTTTTCTGAAATAATAATAACTGAAGTACACCAGGCAAAAGGCCATGAAAAAATAAATATAGCTGAAGTTGGATATCGCGCTCAAACCTGAAAAAAGCAAAGCTAAAAACTTAAAGTATTTTCCATGATTTTGTAAAGCACGTACAAAATATAAAAGTCCCAAAGCCTGAAACATCAGGCCAGAAGCATAACCCCGGGCGATTGAAAAATAGTCAAGAATGTAAGGGTTGCATAATACAACGGCAAAAATCAGCACTTTTAAATGCAGATCTTTTATTGATCTTATCCAGGTAAAAGTTATTCCACAAAAAATGAAGGAAGATAAAACACTAAACCACCTGATGACAATTAAATTTTCATTTCCGGTAAGTATGGCACATTTTATGGCAAGACTGTTAAGCCAGTGAGTATTACCGGTGCAAAGAGCTTCGGCATACCAAAACTTTTTCATGTTATAAAACGAATAAGCCTCATCGTGTGTTATATCTATACTCGCGGCTCTTGCAGCAACATATATGCCAGGCAAAAGAGTAATGATGAAAAAAGCCAGGTCCGTTTTATTTTTAAAAATCTCTCTCAAAGTGAATTAAAATACCGTTAGTAGCAAATGTACTTTTTATAAATGTTATCTTTGTTGTATGCCAATAAAAAGGAATATTCCAAACGCCATGACCAGCGGAAATTTATTATGCGGTTGTTTGGCAATAATTAAGGTTTTTGAAGGAGATCTGGTATGGGCTGCTTACCTGGTAGGTATTGCCGCTGTGTTGGATTTTTTTGACGGTTTCGTTGCGCGACTGTTAAAGGTTAGTTCGCCATTAGGAAAAGACCTGGATAGCCTTGCGGATATGGTAACCTTTGGGGTAGTGCCTGGAATGGTTATGTATAAGTTAATAATCAACGCTATTGTATTAAGCAATTCCAATGAAATTTTGGAATACATTAGTGATCGCCCCTCTTCTCTTGGTGAAATATGGTCTGCGGCAAATCTGACGGTAAAAACCGCTTCTTACTTGCCTTATATTTCTTTATTGATCCCGCTTTTTTCATGTATTCGCCTGGCCATTTTTAACAATGATACAAGGCAATCTGATGTTTTCATAGGAGTGCCAACTCCGGCCAATGGTATTTTTATCGTATCTCTTCCTGTGGCCGCGGAGTTTATGAAAATGGATTCAATTTCAGCTATTGGCATTGGTAATCCATGGGTGTTAGCCGTAATATGCTGTGTAATGAGTTTTCTTCTGGTAGCTCCAATTCGCATGATAGCCCTCAAATTCAAAAGCTTCAAGTGGAAAGGCAATGAAATTCGGTTTAGTTTTTTGATTTTTTCAGTTATTCTTTTCGCCTTTCTTCAATTACTGGCCGTTCCGTTAATCATAATTTCTTACGTGCTTTTTTCTATAATAAATAATATGGTTGTAAAGCCTACTGAGTAGACTGATTTTTTAATATTCAGGGAGATTTCCAATATGGGAAAAAGAAGGAATTGTTGTTTGGGAAGATTGTTAAATTGGGAAGACTGGTCCGGTGAGGGAATGTTACTCAATCGTTTATAACTACATTTTTTATTAAATAGGGCTTTTTCAGGGCTTTTATTATATTAGCGCTTCTAAAAAACAGAAAATATACTAATGAAATTTATTGCTGATATTGATGTAATGCCTTTAAAAGCATTATTGGATCCACAAGGAAAAGCTGTAACCGGCTCAATGAAAAATTTAGGATTACCGGAAATTGAAAATGTGAGGATAGGAAAACACATTACACTTGAAATTGAGGCGGCTTCTGAAAATGTTGCCCGCGCTAAGGTTGACGAGGCCTGCAAAAAACTACTTTGTAACCAGATCATGGAAGGGTATGAGTTTAAACTTACTCCACTGAAGTAATTCACTTGCATTTTAACTGAGCGAATTATATTTGATTATTTCAATCATTCGCTTACTTTTGAAAACTAAACAAAAACAATAAACACATAATCCAAACATCCATCATGGGATATCTATTCACATCAGAATCAGTGTCAGAAGGGCACCCCGACAAAGTAGCCGATCAAATTTCGGACGCATTAATTGATAACTTTTTAGCCTTTGACCCTCAAAGTAAAGTGGCTTGCGAAACTCTTGTTACAACAGGACAAGTTGTACTCGCAGGTGAGGTGAAATCAAAAACATACCTGGATGTTCAGGATATAGCACGCGAAGTGATTCGTAAAATTGGTTATACCAAGGCAGAATATATGTTTGAAGCAAATTCCTGCGGGGTTCTTTCAGCAATTCACGAACAATCACAGGATATTAACCAGGGCGTTGAACGGAAAAAGAAAGAAGACCAGGGAGCCGGCGATCAGGGTATGATGTTTGGGTATGCTACAAACGAAACTCCTAACTACATGCCATTAGCGCTTGACCTTGCTCATGGTATCTTATTGGAGCTTGCAGCACTTCGCAGAGAGAATAAAGAAATTAAATATTTGCGTCCAGATGCTAAGTCGCAGGTAACTTTAGAATACGATGATAATAACAGGCCTGTTCGTATTGATGCTATTGTAGTTTCTACTCAGCACGATGATTTTGATTCAGAATCAAAAATGCTTGCAAAGATTAAGAAAGACATTGTTGAGATTCTTATTCCGCGTGTTAAAAAGAAATATCCTAAATACGCTAACCTGTTTAACGATAAAATCAATTACCATATCAATCCAACCGGTAAGTTTGTAATTGGCGGTCCGCATGGTGATACAGGATTAACAGGTCGTAAGATTATTGTTGATACTTATGGTGGAAAAGGTGCTCACGGTGGCGGGGCTTTCTCAGGGAAAGACCCTAGTAAGGTTGACCGTTCGGCAGCTTATGCTACCCGTCATATCGCAAAAAATCTTGTGGCGGCAGGTGTTTGCTCTGAAGTTCTTGTTCAGGTTTCTTACGCTATTGGTGTTGCTAAACCAATGGGAATTTACATCAATACTTTTGGTACATCTAATGTGAACATGACTGATGGATTGATAGCAAAAACTGTAGAAAAGATTTTCGACATGCGTCCTTACTTCATTGAACAGCGTTTAAAACTTCGCAATCCAATGTATAGTGAAACCGCGGCATACGGACACATGGGACGTAAAAACGAAGTTGTTACCAAAACGTTCAAATCTCCTGATGGCAAAACAAAAACCATGAAAGTGGAATTGTTTACCTGGGAAAAATTGGATTACGTTGCTAAAGTAAAAGCAGCGTTTAAACTGAAATAAAGACACTGATTCGCACAGAAATAAAAAAGCCGCTCATTGAGTGGCTTTTTTTATGTTCACTGATATTATGTTCGCGAAATTTGTGGCCTTAAAAGAATAACCGGAAAAGAGTCAATTTTAATCGTATTTCAGTTATTATTCTTTAAGAATCAAACCACTTCAGGAATTTGCTTTATCCCAACAAAACTTTTTTCGCCTCTTTTAAAATGTCGTCGGTAATTTCCTTATTTGCTGCTTCCGCGTAAGTTCGCAAAACAGGCTCAGTTCCGCTTGCGCGGATCATCAGCCAGGTATCTTCATCAAAGAAAAATTTCCAGCCATCAAGATCATCAATTCGCTTAACTTTATATTTTCCGAATTCTTTATAAGCGCCTGCTTTACAATTCTGAAGAACTTTGTTTTTAGTTGCTTCGTCAATATGCAAATCGTTACGTTCAAACCAGAAGGTTCCGGTTATATCATAAACTTCCTGAATAAGTTCTTTTAGGCTCTTACCGGTTTTTGCCATAAACTCCCAAATGGTAAGTCCCATCCAGATGCCATCCCGCTCTGGAATATGCCCTTTAATTGCAATACCGCCGCTTTCTTCTCCACCAACAAGAACGTCTTCTTTCACCATGATGCCGCAAATGTACTTGAATCCAATTTTAACAACATCAAGTGGCAGATTGTAATGCTCGCACATGTTTTTAATTTTCACCGTAGTGCTGAATGCAGTAGCCACTTTTCCCTTTTGGTTTTTATACTTAACCAGATAATGAATGAGCAACAAAATAATGTGATGCGAATCAACAAATTTGCCTTCGTTATCATAAAGTCCAATCCTGTCGGCATCGCCATCGGTTGCAAGTCCGCAGGAAATATTTTTTTTCTCCTTAATAAAATTGCTGAATTCAAGAAGGTTTTTGTGTATTGGTTCAGGGGCCTGGCCATGAAAGCCGGGATTGTGATCGGAATGCAAATGATAGATATCCGGAAAGAGACGCTTCATAACACGTTGACCAGCGCCAAACATGCTGTCGTATGCCAGATTCATTTTTGAATTTCTGATCGCGTTCAGGTCAAAACTTTCTTCAACATGTTTAATGTACATGTCCTCAAGGTTTACAATTTCAAGCAGACCTTTATTCTTTGCTTCCTCAAAATTTACCGAATTATAATTTGTATTGCTTTGTTCAGGAATAATATCTTCTATTTCCTGCACCAGCTCAGGGCCAAGAGGGCCTCCATAATGCGCTTTGATTTTGTAACCATTGTAAGCAGGTGGATTATGAGAAGCTGTGATAATAATACCCAGGCTTGTTTTCAATCTAACAGCTCCAAGTGATATCATGGGCGTGCTGATAAAATCTTTAGCTAAAAACACTTTTACTCCATTTGCAATAAAAACTTTAGCAGTAGTTTCAGCGAAAAGTTCGCCAGCAAAACGGCAATCGTGGCCAACAACCACACTTGCGTTTTTGTTATTTTTTAAAAGCCATTTCGAAGTAGCTTCAGTAACACGTGCAACGTTTTCAACTGTAAAATCCTGCGCTATTATAGCCCGCCAGCCATCAGTTCCAAATTTGATCTTAGACATATTTTAAAATAAGGGTTTAAAAATATAAAAAAATTGCCATTTAATTTTAGCCTTTGCAATATAATAAACAGATGGCAGATTAATCAATTACTTTCACTTTCATTCGTATATCTTCAAGAGGACGATCCCGCTTATCTGTTTTAACTGTAGCAATCTTATCAATCACTTCCAGTCCTTCAATCACTTCTCCAAAAACAGTGTAGGTTCCATCAAGGTGAGGGGTTCCTCCGGTAGTGGTGTAAGCATCTATTTGTTGCTGGTTGAAGCGGTATTCGGGAGTTTTGAGATGCTCAGCGTTAATCAGTGATTCTATCTTTTTGTTTACGATTTCAGAGCTGTCTGATTTATTTTCTGCTTTCAATCGATTGTATTCCTGTTTAAGTTTTTTACCGTCTTCAGTTTTCAAAAAGGCGCGCGCGCAATTGTTGTAGTGCGTTTTGTTTATCCTGTCTTCGTATTTTTTAAGATCTTCCAATGTACGTTTCTTGCCCATTACAATATAAAACTGCGAAGCGCTTGACTCAAATTTCGGATTTATATCGTCTCCTTCCCTGGCAGCAGCCAATCTTCCTTTTTTGTGAATAAGCTTAGAATTAAATTCGGCCGGGATGGTATAACCAAGATCGCCATGACCAAGGGAGTCACCTGCCTTGGCCCGTTTGCTCAGAGGATCGCCACCCTGGATCATGAAGTTGTTAATCACCCGGTGAAAAAGCAGCGAATCGAAGGCTTTTTCCCTGGCCAGTTTCATAAAATTAGCCTTGTGGAGAGGAGTTTCCTCGTACAGTTTAAGTTTCATAGTTCCGAGAGAAGTCTCAATAATAATGGTTTCTTTACTCAGGGTTTGCCCGCGCACACTAAGCAAAAGGGCGGTCAGGCTTAATAGTAGCAGGAGAATCTTTTTCATATTAAACAAATTTACTATATTTGTTAAGGTAATTAAATTAAAATACATGAAACCATTAGTTATTCTGTTTGTAGGTTTTTTCCTGTCGTGCATGGTGTTAACCAACACTTCATGCCAGAAAAACACCGAATGTAAAGCAACTGTAAGAACAGTGGACACCGCTGGCGTTCCTCTTCCAAATGCGAACGTATTGCTTTACGCTACCATAAAAACCTCTAACGGAGGTACGGTAGTTGCCGATGTTAAAGCAAATGGCACCACCGATGAGGCAGGTGAAGTTAAGTTCACTTTTAAATTACCCGCTATTTATGATATTAAAGCTACCGGAACAATCGGAACAAAAACTGTAAGTGGTTCTGGAATTATAAAGCTGGAAGAAGGAAAAGGCAGCGAGAAAGTAGTAACACTAAGATAAGTTTATTCATATTTTCATGACAAAAGCCATTCTAAAAAAGAATGGCTTTTGTTTTTTTATTTAAATATATTTTTTACTTTAGCCTTCATTTAATAGAATTGCCCATCCCTCATACAATAGTAAGAACGGCCTTAGCGCTAATTGTTCTGTTTTTTTCAGCTTGCAACATTGCAGAAAAGGAAGGGGGAAAAGAGGAAGGTATCATTGAATTTGATACAAAAGCCGTTGACGATAAGCATCCCCTTGCGGGACTTGCCCCAAGCTCAGCTACTTTAAAATATAAGGGCGATAAATTCGCTCTTGAAATGAGTACCATGGGCATGTTTAATACCGCTATCATTGGAGATTTAAAAGCAAAGACTTTGGCACAAACCGTAAAATTTATGGACATTAAACAGGCTTGTGTAGAGAATGAGCAGGACGTAGCAACGGATAATAAAGAATATGAACTTAAGATAGAAGAAACCAAGGAAACAAAAAAAATTGCTGGTAAAAAGTGTCATAAACTCAAAGTAACTATGGTAAACAATCCTTCTGTTACTTTCGACGCATGGTATACCAAAGAGCTTGGAATGGAAAACTGTAACGCCCTTACACCTTATGCAAGCGTAAAAGGGGTATTATTAGATTACCGTGCAAAAAAAATGGGACTGGAGATGCATTTCCTTGCAAAATCTATTAAACACATTGAAGTGCCTGATAATACATTTGAAATACCGGCTTCTTTAAAAATTGTTTCCAAAGAAGAAATGAAACAGTTTTTTGATAATTTACAATAGCAACATAATTTTAAGCTTGAAAGCTTGTAAAATTGGGCTTTTTACCAGTCTTTTAGCTATTAATCCATCTATCCAATTAATTTATTTTAACAACTATTATTTCCTAACTTGGCACTATATTTGAAAATCATAAGGAAATTTTAAAAAAACAATCATGAAAAAAATAATTACATCTGCGGCGTTAATTTTCGTGTCGGCTTTTGCATTCGGACAGGATAATTATACAGTTAAAATGAACGTTAAAGTTGAAGGCCTTCCTCCTGAATATGCAAGCTTCGGTGAGCAGGAAATGGTAACTTACGTTAAAGGCGATAAAACCAGAACTGAAATGACCAGCATGATGGGATCAAATATAAGTGTATTTGATGGTAAAACTCTAACCTCATTGAATGAAGCGATGGGTAATAAATCTGGCTTTACAGCTTCAAAGGCTGAACTGGATGCAAACAAAGAAAAAGATAGCAAAGAGCCAAAACCAAAGGTTGAATATACAACTGAAAAGAAAACAATAGCAGGGTATGAGTGTACGAAGGCTATTGTAACCAGCATTACAAAAGATAAAAAAGAAAAAAAGACAATTGTTTATGTAACTGAGAAAATCAAAATGCCTGAAACAAAAGCAGGTGGCGGACGCAAGGGCATGATGGCAGATTTTGGCGATCTTAAAGGTTATCCTCTGGAAATTGAAATGAACGAAAGTAATCAGGGTATGGACATGAAAATTTTGGTAACTACTACTGAAGTAAGTACAGCTAACATTGAAGACTCAATGTTTAGTGTAAGTACCGATGGTTATAAAATGATGACGTATTCTGAATTTAAAGAACAGCAAAAGAAAATGTCTGAAGGGCATTAAAATAAACTTTCATAAATAATAAAAAAGTCCCGCAGAAATGCGGGACTTTTTTATGCAATTACTTTTTCATTAAAAATAATCTTGTGCTCTTCCAGCTCTTGCAGTAAAGGCTCATATATTTCTTTTACTGTTGGAATCTGAATTCCTGATAATTTGAATTTTCCTGTGAGGAAATTTTTAACTGTAATTGCCAATGGCAATCCAACGGTAAGAGCCATTGCCGTATGGTTCAGATCATAGCCAATTACTCCAAGAGATGAATTCAGCTCATGAATTTTATCGGAATCACGGAGCTTATATTTGAACTGGTGTTGCATTACTATCATATCCTTGTCATGCTCTTGCAGTTTCCATTTTTCTTCCAGTAAATTTTGTAAAAGCTGTGCCGGTGTGCCTTCCTTCATTGTAACCTTCTTGTCAGAAAATAATTCAAGGTAATCAAGCATGTGTTCAATCTCAGAATCCCATTCTTCTTTCATTAAAGTTTTTAGCTTTTCCTTTACGCTTTGTTTTGTATTGGGAAGAAATGAATCAACAAGTGAGGTATATGTTAGTTCTCCTGCGTGTGTGATGCGGCTGGTATCATCAGTTAAACCAAGCTTAACAAAAACATTCCATGCCTTACAATAACCTTGTTGCCTTAAAGTGCCGCGAAGCATTGTTTTGATTGAATGTAAACCATACGCATCAATATAGCTAATGCTATCCCTGTTAGCATACGCATCAAATTTACCGTAAGGTTCAACATCAATCGTGTCAATTTGAGTGAACAATCTGTTGTAAGGAATAAATTTCATAACGCCATCCTCCAGGTATTGTGCCGTACCTTGTCCAGCAAGAATAACGTTTCTTGGATTCCAGCTGAATTTATAACCCCATGGATTATCATTGCTTTCCGGTGCTACAAGTCCACCGCAAAAAGATTTAAATGAAACCACCTCGCCGCCTTTTTCCTGAATTTCGTGAATCACTTTCATTGCGCTAGCGTGATCTATTCCCGGATCTAATCCACATTCATTAAGAAGTAAAATTCCTTTCTTTTTAGCTTCTGCGTCCAGCGCTTTCATCTCGGCACTTACATAACTTGCAGTAGCCATGTGCTTGCCAAGCTCAACACAATCGCGCGCTACATCACCATGCATAAAAGCTGGCAGCATTGAGATAACAAAATCATGTTGAAGTATTATTTCACGGCGTTTTTGTTCTTCTGTAATATTAAAGCTAATGGCTTTACCATTGGTGTGATTGTTAACTTTAGACGCGGCAAGTTTTTCATCTGCATCTGCTACTGTTATTTTCCAGTTGTTGGTTGAAGAATTCTTCAATAAATAATCAATAAGAGAGGTCGCCGATCGACCTGCACCTATAATCAGAATCTTAGTCATAGCAGCAAAATTAACACTAATTACTAGAAATCAACACGTACATAAAACAAGGGTAAAAAGCCGAGTTGATAATTTTTTACCAGTGGGTCAGCCTGCAGATTAGCCGGATCGGGTGCGTAGCTAAGTGCGAGAATATTTTTTGTGCTTAAAATATTAATCAGGTCAAGGGCTAACTCTATTCCTGTTTTCTTAGTATTAATTTTATAAGATACTCTGAAATCTAAACGGTTGTATGCCGGAAATTGCAGTGTGTTTACTTTATCATCCTGCGCTACTACATCCATTACAGCGTTGCTTGCTGCTATATTTACAGGCGAATAACGTTTGCCGCCACCGTAAGTAAACTTACTGCCAAAACTTAAGAGGTCTTTACTACCCTTGCCAACATTGTATTCAAGACCAGCTAAAAGGTTCATCATATAATTACCGTTGAAATCCGTATTATTTACCTTGCCGTTACTTCCGGTATAGGTGCTATTAAATAAGCTGGCACTATACATAAAGAAATAATGTTTGTGAAATAATTTTTCGATAGTTAATTCCACTCCGTAGTTTTCTCCGGTTCCATTATTCTGCATTGTGTAAACTGGAAAAAACCTGTTGAATGTTGCGCCCCGGTTTAACAGTGAAACGCTTGATGGCATTACATATACTGGCACATTCCATAAATACTGGTAATACAGCTCTGTTTTAAACTTCAGGTAACGGCTTGCAAAAATATCATATCCCAAAACAATGTGCTGGCTTTTGCTAAAGTCAAGATCCTTATTGCTTAAGGTTTTGTTATCGTTGTGAATCAACACATTGTTATTAACGATGCTATCGGGTATGGCAAAATAAATATAAGTGGGCTGCATTTGACTGTGAAGGCCGTATGCAAGGCTTAATACCTGATTTTGCCTGAATTGGTATCGGAGGCTGGCACGAGGCTCAACTGTTGCTTTATTGTTTAATGTAAGAAACTGGGAAAATACGCCGGCGTTCAGACTTAATTTTTCGTTGAATTTATGAACGTAACTAACATAGGGTTGAAGCAGGTAAAAACTTTCTTTTGAATTAATACGCGTTTTAAAAGGCTTTGAATCTATTGACCTTGCAATTGTATCATATAAAGAATTAACCTTTACCTCATCATGAAAATTTACATCAATTCTGTTTGCGAAGAAACCTGTTTTAATACTGTTCTTTGGATTCAGTTTGCTCTTTATATACCATGCAAGTGTGGTTTTTCCTTCATAAAAATCGTAATCCAGAATTTTGGGAAGCGTATCCTTTGGAACAAAATCCTTATTCCTGAGCACCAGATAATGCTGAACATCTAATGTCTGAACACCATATGCCAGACTGGTTTTCATAACGGTTCTGCTGTTAAGGGAATAAACATGATTTAAAATTCCCACCCCCATATTGGAGGCAAAATATTGGTCACGATTCAAATCGCCATATAATTCTTTAGGCCGTTCGGAAGTTTTGCTTAAAATAATTTTGATATCGCTTAAGCCACCAATACTACTAAAACTAAACACGCCCGCTTTTTTAGTTGGAAAATTTAAACGCAGGCCTATGTCCTGATAACCCGGAACGGCGCTGGTTCCAATATTAAAGTTAACCGCGCTGAATAATTTTAATGTAGAGTAGCGGTAAGTAATTAAATAACTTGCTCCTGTTTTTTTACTCAGAGGACCTTCTAAGGCCAGCTCTGTACCTAAAAATCCAAATTGAAAGGTGCGTTCATGCTTTTCATTATTTCCGTTTCTTAACTTAAGATCGAAAACGCCACCAAGTGCGTTACCATAATTTGCAGGAAAGGCGCCGGTATAAAATTCGCTGTTGGCAAGATATTTATTGTTAATAATGCTTTGAGGGCCGCCCGCCGAACCTGCAACGGCAAAATGATTAGGATTTGGAATATCAATATCCTCCATTCGCCATAATAATCCTGCGGGACTATTACCTCTTACAACAATATCATTCCTTGAATCATTTGTTCCCTGAACTCCGGCAAAATTCTGAGCCATACGGGCCGGATCATTACGTGAACCAGGATAGCGTTCAGTTTCCTCAATACTAAAAGCTTTCATGTTAACCGACTGCATTGTGTTCACAACATCCGTATCATTTGATGCTTTAACTTCCACTTCTGCCATTGCGATAGCGCTTTCTTCCATCTCAATATTTAAAACCATTTCCTTACCCGAGGTAACAATTATATCTGTTACAGGAACAGGTTTATAGCCTGTATAGGTAAATAAAAAAGACTGGCGTCCAACAGGAACGTTTAGGAGTTTATAATAACCATTATTATCAGAAGTTATGACAAGGTTTACCGATTGACTTTTTAGTTGCACAACAACGCCGGGAAGTCCAATCCCAACTTCTTTGTCAACAATTCTTCCTTTTACGGTTTGGGTAATTTGAGCACTTAAGCTGCTAATAAAAAATACAGTTAAGAGAAGGGAGATTTTCAAATTCATGCTTTTAATTTTTTTCAAAAATAAAATGCAAGATAAGCTTATCTATGGCATAATTTGAAAATAAAGAAATTTGTTTTGCAATAAACGCAAACCATTCAGGAAGTAAAGAGGGCGATTATAACTCTTTTTCTTTTATTTTTAAAAGCTGGCCCATCTTAAGATAGTCACTGTCAAGGCCGTTAAGGGCTTTAATAGTTTTTGAGCTTACGCCATATTTTTTTGAAATGGCGTATATCGATTCGCCTTTACGAACTTTATGGTATACATAACCAGACGATTTGTTTTCCGCAAGTTGTTTATTTTCCTTTTCTTTTTTAACAGCTACGTTTGTGTTGTTTTCTGGTTTTATATCGAGTTTCGAAGGTTCAGATTTGTTAACCCGAACATATACTGTTAACTTTTTACCAGGTCGTACGCCTTTTTTACTAATATAGTTCCAGGTTCGTAAATCGGTAACGGTAACTCCGTATTTGCGTGCAATAGTGCTAAGTTTTTCGCCTGATCTCACCGTGTGGGTTTGCTTGATCTCCTGAATATTTTCAACCAATTGTCCTTCCTGTTGTTGCGCTTTAATTGCGGCGTAAATTTCCTGTTCGTTTGTTAAGAATATTCCGATTTTATTTTTCGGAAGGCATAAATAGTTGCCGCCCGCAGGAATTATATTTTTCCGGTATTGCGGATTGAAATATAAAATCTCTTCTTTTGAAACGTCAAGGGCCTCCGAAAGCTGATCAAAACTCATTTGTTCTTTTACAATCACTGTATCAACCTCAAAATACGTTTTACGTGGCAGGGCAGGATACAGGTTGTGCTCAGGGCCATAAGTCATTACATAATTAGCTGCAATAAATGCAGGAACGTATCCTTGTGTTTCTGTTGGAAGGTAAGGTCTGATTTCCCAATAAGTTTTTTTACCACCACTTCTTCTGATAGCTTTTGTAATTGTTCCGGGGCCAGCGTTGTATGCGGCCAATACCATTTGCCAGTCGCCAAACATTTCGTAAAGCGTTTTTAGATATTCGGCGGCGGCTATAGTAGCTTTGTATGGATTGCAGCGCTCGTCCATATAAGATGTTACGTTAAGGCCGTACATTTTCCCCGTAGGATACATGAACTGCCATAATCCTGTTGCTCCTGCCCGTGATTTAGCGTAAGGGATAAGAGCACTTTCGATAACGGCCAGATGTTTTAATTCAAGAGGAATGTTATAACGGTCAAAAACTTCTTCAAACATCGGATAATAAAGCTGGGCAACGCCCATCATGCGACTTACGCTTTCACGTTTACGCACGCAATAGAGATTAATAAATCCTTTTACATGCTCATTAAAAACCAGATCAAAAGGAGATACCGCGTCAAGTTTTGCCAGGCGCGCCTGATAAGTATAATCGTCGTAACGGGGGATGCTATCCTCAGTAAATTTGTATTTATTGTTTTTAGGGAAAACCGGTTTGTTAAAAGCTGTTTCAAACATTTTTTGATGCAGTAAGCTGTCCAGCATTCCCGCGATCGGATCGTCGGCTGCCGGAGTTGTGCTTTGAGCTTTAACCAAAAGGCCCAGGCAAAGAAGAGCTGACGAGAGGAGGTATTTTGCGCGTGTGATCATAATCGTGCTTTTAAGGGGTCTTCTTTGCTTATTTAACGGTTAAATCTTTAAAACGTTACAATTTAGTACAATTTTTTTTAAAAAGTTAGTCCTGCAAGATTAAAAAAATAAAAAGGGACGCGGGATTTAAACATTTTTAATTTTTAACTTTGCTTTGTGAAAAAGCAGCAAAAAGAGGAAATACCTCTGATTAATATTGAAAGAAGTCCTGTAATATTGATTCTATGGGTACTTTTTAACGCAGGGTTAGTTTATTCAACGTATTTATTATTTAGCATCATAAATCCCTGGGGCTTCATTCTTATGATTCCTACAGTAATAATGTCCTTTTTAACATTGTGGTTACTGATGAACCCATTTGCTGTTTTTTTTGAAGATAAGCTTGAATTCAGACAGAGTTTCTTTAACAATTCTACATTGTATTTTATAGACGTTAAAAAGGTTATAGATGTGAAGGGAGGCAAATTAAAGATTATATACAACGATGACGACCTGGATGCCTTTGTATTATATGGAATTAAGAGTTCTCATGCTGAACTGCTAAAGAAAAGCCTCGAAAATTTCGTTTCTGAAAGTTTGCAAAAACGTCCGAAATAAACTGTAACTTTTTTCTTGTTAGTGATTATAATAAACAAATCACTGTTTAAAATCCTCTGATGCAACAAAATTACCTGCTCTTTTAAAAGTTAATTTCGTAATTAAAACTATTCTTATGTTGCATTTTATTTTACAGGTAAATACTGTTGTTGCAGGGGCTGCTGATTCATTGGCAAATTCACCCGCCGTTACAGGCATTCAAACAGCCACTGAACCCACAGAAACAAAGATTGAGCTCCTCCAGATGATAATAAAAGGAGGGCCAATAATGATACCTTTGGCAATACTCCTTATCGTTTCAATTTATATTCTGATAGAGCGTTTGCTGGTAATAGGAAAGGCTTCAAAGAAAACCCCAACGCTTATTTTAAGTCTCAAGGAAATGATACACAGTGGCAATATTGCCAACGCGCGAAGCATGTGTAAAAACACAAACACGCCTGAAAGCATAATGCTGGAGCAGGGGGTAGCGCGTGTGGGACATCCCATGCAGGAAATAAGGGAAGCCATGAATAAAAGTGGCTCTAACGAAATAGCGAAACTTGAAAAAAACCTTAACGTTTTAAATATTATTGGAAGGATTGCGCCAATGTTTGGATTTATTGGGACAATCATAGGGGTGATTACAATTTTTTATGATATATCATTAGCAAAAACTGTAGAAATTGAAGTAATTTCAAAGGGCTTGTATCAGAAAATGATTACTTCCGCCAGCGGACTTGTAGTAGGTGTTCTTGCGTTCGTAGCGTATCACTGGTTAAATGCACGAATAGACAAAGTGGCGCACAGAATGGAAGAAGCACAGATCAATTTTATGGATATGCTCAACGAGCCGGCAAAATAAATTTACTCAACTGTTTAAAAAACAGTAAAGAAAAAAAGAAAAATGGGATTACGTAAAAAACACAGAGACGCAGAGGTAAGCACTGATTCATTAAATGATATTATGTTCTTCCTTCTGTTGTTTTTCCTTATACTTTCAACCATGGTAAGTCCAAATTCCATTAAGGTGAACTTGCCTAAATCTGATCCAAATGTAACTGTTGAAAATAATAAGAAACCAATTCACGTTGCAATTACCAAGGACAAAAAGTATTACGTGAACAGCGTTGAAGTTCCACTGGCAAATATAGAAGCTGAAATTTCGAAACTGGCCTCGCAACAAACCGAACCTACTGTATTAATGCATCTTGATAAGGAACTTACCATTCAGGATGAAATTGATATTATGACTATTTGCTATAAGTTAAAATGTAAAACTGTTCTTGCAACAGCGGCTACACAAAAATAATTAAGGCTTTATGCAGATTACAAGAGAAGAAGAAAATAAGAACAGGCTTATATCAGGGGCAATAACCGCTTTGATATTTGGCTTGTTATTGTTATTCCTCATATTGTTTCATCTTATTACTCCAAATCCCCCATTCCCTGAATCAGGCGGCGGTGGCGGTCAGGAGCTTGCACTTGGCATGATGAATGTTGGTAATGATGAAATTGATTTTGGAAGCATGGGCAAGGCAACGGATGTTGTTGTGCAAAATGAACCGGAAAAGTCGCAGGAGAATGTAGTTACAGATCCGGGCGGAGAAAATGTTAATGTTAAGGCAGAAGAAAAGCCGGAAGTGAAAAATAACACAACTGTTATTACTCCGGTTAAACCTAAGCCTGAAGTAAAAGAAAAAACTCTTGCGGAAAAACTTGCAGAAAAATATAAAAAAGAGAGCGGCAAGAATGGTGGAGGCATTGGAGAGAATAAGGATCCGGGACAAAATGGTTCACCCGATGGAGACCCGTTTAAAAATGGCAATGGTGGGCATGGTACAGGAGATGGGGGAGGAGATGGTCCCGGAAAAGGTCCCGGTACAGGTCCTGGTTTTGGCGGAGGAAAATTTGGGATAGATCTTAAGGGTCGTGCGGTTGTTAAGCCCCCAATGTTGCCAAAGGACACGCAATTGGAAGGAAAAGTTGTTGTAGAAATTACAGTTGACAGCGAAGGAAATGTGATTGAAGCAAACCCTAATGGACGCGGCACAACAACCAGCAGCGCAATACTTAAGGCTAAAGCTAAACAAGCGGCATTGAACACCAAATTTAATGTAGACGGGAAATTTGAAGAGCAAAGAGGAACAATTACTATTGTCTTTTCTTTTGATTAAAACTGTTTATCAGAAAAAACGGTATGACCTACCAACAAACTCTTGATTATCTGTACGCGCGTTTACCCATGTTTCAGAGAGTGGGTGCAGCTGCTTACAAAGCTGATCTGACTAATACAATAAAAATTCTTGAAGTTCTTGGTAAGCCACATCAAAAACTAAAATGTATTCATGTTGCCGGTACCAATGGTAAAGGCAGTAGCAGTCACATGCTTGCGGCTATCCTGCAGCAGGCTGGTTATAAAACAGGCTTATATACTTCTCCTCATTTGGTTGATTTCAGGGAAAGAATAAAAATTAACGGGAAGATGATCCCGAAAAATTACATAGTTGAGTTTGTGGAAAAGTACAAAGAATCGTTTGAGCAGATTGAACCAAGCTTTTTTGAGTGGACAGTTGGTCTCGCTTTTGATTACTTTGCAAAGGAAGAAGTAGATGTGGCAGTAATAGAAGTTGGCCTGGGAGGAAGACTGGATTCAACCAACGTCATAACTCCTGTTGTTTCACTAATTACCAATATTGGTTACGATCATATGAACCTGCTAGGCGATTCGCTGGATAAAATTGCTACGGAAAAGGCCGGGATTATTAAGCCACGAATTCCTGTTGTTATAAGCCAGTACCAAAGCGAAAGCGGACCGTTATTTAGCCAGATCGCAAAGGATAATCGTTCTCCAATAGAGTTTGCCGACAAAATTTATAAAGTTAATTCCGTTAAATTAACTAACGGTTTACTGGTTGTTGCTGTTTTAAACCGTCGGAACAACAAAGAAGATATTTATGAACTGGACCTTACCGGAACCTATCAGACTAAAAATTTGCTCGGCATTTTAAACGCGGTTGAATACATTGTAAAAGCCGGATTCGTAATTGAAGACGACAATGTAAAAAAAGCATTGAGGCAAGTTGTGAAATTAACCGGGTTGTCTGGTCGCTGGCAAAAGTTATCTGATAAGCCATTGATTGTTGCCGATACAGGGCATAATGAGGATGGAATAAAACAGGTTCTGGAAAATCTGAAAACCGTATCTTATAAAAAACTGCATTTCGTTTTAGGTGCAGTAAACGATAAAGAGATTTCAAAAATTTTGAGCCTGCTTCCAAAAGACGCTGTTTATTATTTTGTGAAAGCATCGGTCCCCCGTGCTCTTGATGAGAAGGAACTTCAGGTTCAGGCATCAAAAATAAAACTCAATGGAAAAAGTTATGCAACAGTTAAAGAGGGCTTTGAAGCCGCAAAAAAAGCGTGTAAAAAAGACGAAATGATTTTTATCGGTGGAAGCACTTTTGTGGTTGGAGATGTGTTACAGTTTTTATCAGTTAGCTGATCTTCTCAACCCAATCACCATTCTCTTTGATCAGATTGATCAATTCATCTACTGCAAATTCGGTCTGAACATTTTTCTTTACAACCTCTTTACCTTTGTATAAACTAATTTTATCAGGACCAGTGCCAACATATCCGTAATCTGCATCGGCCATTTCACCAGGCCCATTAACAATGCAGCCCATGATGCCAATTTTAATTCCTTTTAAGTGATACGTGCGTTCACGAATCTTTTGCGTTGTTTCCTGAAGGTCAAATAATGTGCGGCCACAACTTGGGCAGCTGATGTATTCTGTTTTACTGATACGGGTTCTTGTGGCCTGTAATACACCAAATGCAGTAGAATTGCAGGTTTGTGTGCTTACACAGTCTTTTTGTTTTATCCATATCCCATCGCCAAAGCCATCCAGCAACATTCCGCCAAGATCTGTACTGCTGTATAATTGAAATTGCTCTTCGTTTAACCCGGCGTAATTACATTTTACTATAAAAGGAACGTTGCAGTGATTGTGTTGCAGTTCTATTGCCATACGTCTTAGTTCAGGCATTGTATGTGTGTTGAATGAATCAAGAACGAGGCAAATATTTTTTTCGGTTTTTATTCTGGAAATAAAATCTGTGGTTAAAACATTAATGTCAACTGCAATGAAATTAAGCGTGTTGGATTTTTCTTTTGAAGTAAAATATTCTTCACCGCAGAACAACGGATAACTTCTTTCCTTTGTTTTATTTTTTAACCAGGTTTGCGAATTATAGATTAATCCAAGTGTTCCGGGAGTTTCGAAATTGATAGTATTGTCACCAAGAAACAAGTAATCAACCGCCATATCCGTAAGATTCCATTTATCCAACGGTACGGAATAGTTATAACCAACAGCAAAAAGACTTGCAGCTGTTACTTCCGTTTTCATACCGTAATCTGCAATCACGCGCGGAACATTTGCTTTACCAATATTAATTACTTCACGGGTGTTATTTCGTGCGTATTCAAACGGATTATAAGGCAGTTCAAAATTTATTTCTTTAACAGGGGTATGCTCTTTTCTTTTTTTATAACGATCGACAATCATTTTGGCAACCGGCATTTCAAATTCGGGTTCTTCTGTTAGCGAAACACGAATTGTATCTCCAAGGCCATCTTCAAGTAATGTTCCAATACCGACAGCTGATTTAATGCGTCCGTCTTCACCGTCTCCAGCTTCAGTAACTCCCAGATGCAAAGGGTAGTTACGATTGGTTTCCATCATTTTTGCCACCAGCAAACGATACGCCTGCACCATCACCTGAGTGTTACTGGCTTTCATTGAAATAACAATGTTGTAATAATTGTTTTCCTCGCAAATACGCAAAAATTCAAACGCGCTTTCCACCATTCCTAATGGAGTATCACCATAGCGGCTTAAAATGCGATCGCTCAACGATCCATGATTAGTACCGATACGCATTGCGGTGCCGTATTCTTTACAAATTTTTACAAGAGGAGTAAAGCGGTTTCTTATTCTTTCAAGTTCCGATTCATACGCTGAATCGGTATAATCGATAGTTTCAAACTTTTTCTTATCGGCATAATTACCCGGATTCACACGTACTTTTTCAATTACGCGAGCCGCAAATTCCGCGGCATTAGGAGTAAAGTGAATATCAGCGCAGATAGGCGTGTTGTAACCTCTTGCTTTTAATTCTTTTTTAATTAGTTCAAGGTTTTTTGCATCGTTAAGGCTGGGAGCTGTTATTCTTACAAGTTCACAACCGGCCTCAATCATACGTATACTTTGTTCTACTGTTGCTTTCGTATCCATTGTATCCGTAGTGGTCATGCTTTGAATACGGATAGGATTGTTTCCGCCCAAAAGAAGATCTCCTATTTTTACTTCTCTTGTAACGAACCGGGAGTATGTTGTGAGCGAGTTACAATATGGCGGTGCACTATTCATATTGTACAAAAATACGAAAAGCTGCTAAATAAAATCTTCCTGTAGGGTTACGGCAAAGGCTTTAAACACATTTTAACCCTGCATTTTGCAAAATTTCGTGTTAGTTTTTCTGCGTATGTTCTGTAATATATATATCCCTCACCTTTTTGGCTGATTTAAATAGTTTTAAGGCTTTATTGTCGGTAATCTTTCGCGATTTTATCTCGCTTTCGTAATATAACTCTCCCAGGCCGGCATTAAATGAATATAAGTAGAGTGTTTTGTAATTAATTGGAATTAGCGCCCCAACGGGAAGGAAAGGGGGAAAGAAAATCCCGCAAATCAAATAGATGTTTCTTTTAACTTTTTGAGATCCACTCTTATCACGGTTATACAATGCATAAGAGATCGTGCTAATTTTATTTTCCCGGAAAAACTCCCATATATTCGGATCTAACCTGAATAAATCGAGTTTTCCCACGTAATCTTCATCTTCAAGATTTTTATAATAGTGTACTACATTGTAACCTTCGTTTTCATCTCTTCTTGCTAACAGGCAGGAATTAAGAATTGTTTCGTATCTGTATTTTGTATTAAAACTTTCTGTTGCCGCAAAAGGAAGAGAAATAACTTTAGTATTCTGCATTTCAGAATTCATCAATGTGGCAATTTGATTGCTTAATTCAGTTCCTACAATTTCTGATTTATTGAAATAGATATATTTATTACCCCAGGCATCGTTTGAATAGAAATATACTTTTGGGACCATAACGATTTCGTTTGTATTTCCGCTTATTGATTTATTGAGTGTGTTTTTGGCATAATGATTTGCAAACTCTTTGTGCCGTGCTTTATCGTACGCCAGGTATTTATTAATATTTTCATCGATTTTTGATTTATTGTTTTCAAAAAGGGCTTTCATCAAATATGCTTCCTGGTAATTTTTCTCTAAAAGCCTTTCGGTGAAATAATAGAATGCATCTTTATATGTTTCAAAAGCAAAGCGCGTTGAGTCCAGTAATTGCTTAGCATTAATTTTACTGTAGCGCTCGCTGTTAGGCACCAGATAGTGAAGATCGTGAAGGATTCCTTTGTTGCCGCCAAAGCCTTCGTTTGAAAGTTTTTCGGTTAAAAAGCCTTTTTTCTTTAATTTATAATCCAATAAACATAATCTTCTGGTGCATTCGGCAGTGAAGTATGAATAATTGATATCTGAAGGATTAAATAAGTGATAAATAAACGAACGCTCAAGGCACTCATTGTAATTATGGGCATTAAACATCAGATTTACTGTTTCAAGCCGAGCCTGTTTCTGCAAAGTTAAAAACAGGTCTTCGTCCATTTTGTATTTAACTTTCCTAGACTGTTTGTTGGTTTTAATATACGTGCTTAATTTTTCTTTTCTGTCTTTCATGTCAGGATGCGACCGAAGAAGTTTTTCAAGAGTGTTCGCGTTGTACTTTCCATTTTTGGTAGTAATGGTAACCGAATCGTAACTCGCGAGTGTACTTGCGTTTCTTTTTTTGTAATACTCTTCTTCTCTTATAAAAAGTTCAAAATTAGAAGACGCTTCTTCAAGATCATATCCTGCGGAGGAAGCAATTGAAAAACCCTGCTGATCAGCATCCAGCTCGTTTTCCTGTGAGTGTTTGTTGTTTTTTAAATCCTGGTTAAGCGCGCTTTGATTTTTATTTTTTAAGCGGTTTTTAAAATTTGACAGTAAATGGTTTTTAATAAAATGTCCAAGTTCGTGTCCCATGATTGCAGCCAAAGCCGCTTCATTTTTTACCTCTGCAATCAAACCAACATTTACAATCATTGTCCCGTCGTACAAACAATAGGCATTAATATCACTGCTTCTTCCTACAAATGCTCTTATCTTTTTTGAAGTTAAAGTAGACGGCATTATAGAATCGAGAATCTGATTAATGTATGATTCCATTTCGGGCCAGCTCAAGTACACATTACCTTCCGTAAACAAGTTTGTCTTAGTGTAAACTGCGTTACATGTGAAATCTTTCAAATTTTTTCCTGACAGTTTTTTTCCTAGCTTTTTCTCGTATTTCAGCTGGTCCTTAACCGGATCGAAAATATATTTTTTATCAACTTTTTCCGGAAATAGAATTGGCTGATAAATTTGCGCGTGTCCAAAGCGTATTGCAACGCTAAGAACAATTAAAAGGATCTTAGTTGGGTTGGTCATTTTTTACTTATTTAAAACATAAACAATAAGACCAATTGATAGCAGCAATGAAACGGCATTGACAACGTAAAACCTCGTTCGGTCTGGTTTTCTAATATACGTGGCATAAACAGAACCATCTTCAGCGGAATAAACATTAGCGCCGTTATAGAGCAGAATATTTTTATCGCTGATTTTAACTGCGTATTCAATATCCTCAGGAAAAACCACCACAGATTTAAGCGATGACTTCGGCAAGTCTTTTACCAGGTGAAAGTTTTCGTCGGCTTCAATTTTTTCTTTTTTCTTATTCTTTTTAACGGGTTTTTTTTCCTGTTTTACCGCTTGTTCTTTAACAAGAAGAAATGTTTTGTTATTCAACTCCGATTCGGTTTTAAGAAAGCTTAAACCTTTGTATTTACTTATTTTCTTTTTCGAATCAACATTTGCCGGATCCTGACAAAACCTGATATCATAATTAAAATTTTTGATCATAAGATCATAATAACCCTTTAAGGTGCCACCCCGATTGTCATATAGTGCTGACCCTGAAAAGAAAAGGTAAAATGGAATAAACTTTTGTTTAACGGCAGTAAGTAATTCAACTGGCTTATTGGTTAGATAATATCCTTCTGGCCTGTACAGGTAGCTGGATCTGTTATTATAGGTTTCAAATAAGTAAATATTTTTATTATCGAACGAATTGGATTTAATTTTTTCTTTAAATTCAAGAAGTGACATGTATTTGACCTTATTCAAAGTCCAATAACTTTTAACTGCATCTATAAGTGCAGCGTCATTCGGTTTTTTTTCGTTTTCAATAACAACGTATAGTGTTGCATCCTTTGTTTCAGTATTAAAACTTTTGATTACCTTTTTGTTAAGGTAAAAAGTCGGAAGCTGTGCAAATGTAATGGTAGTAAAGAGGAAAAGTATTCCAGCGAGTAGGGGGATTTTCATAATTATATGCGTTGCAAAGTTACTTCAAAAATTTTAAATAACTATTCGCATAAATAAAAAAATCCACCTGTTGGTGGATTTTTAGGTAGCGAAATTAATTGTAGTTAATTTAATTCAAAACAATTTTGAAAACGCATTTGGCACCGTTCAGGTCTGATATTTCTATAAAATATATTCCTGGTTCGTTTTCAAGTTTAATGGAAGATGTTCCTGATAAAGTAAATGGAATTGATTTTCCGGAAGTGTTGTAAACTTTTACGTTTAAGGAGTCATTCAATCCGTGGATTGTAATAATTCCATCGGTAAAAGTAGGGTAAAGACTTAATTGTGTAACAGAAGTTTTACTATTTAATCCAGTTGTTACTATTGAATTAGCATAATTTACTTTAATGCCGCCATTTGTATCATATTCCATCAATCTTTCGCCTGAGGGGTATTTTACCCATGAATACGATGTTGTTGTGGGGCCTATTGAATTTGTTCTTACACGTTTAAGCAATGCCACATTGGTAAACGTTCCAACGGGTAATATGAGTGTTCCATATCCTTCATAAGATAAAGTTACAGAACCGGTTTGAGAACTGCTCACAGATCCGTTTGCCTGATAACTTGTTTTGGCGTAAGTGTCAACAAAAACATCATTTAGATTAAACGGAAATTTCATATCAATCTGCGGATTATTATATATTTCATATGGCGAACCCGAAATATGCCCTCCAAGTTTCACCAGGCTATCATTATTAAGAATGAAGAACTCGTTCACAAATAATGTGCCCTGCATGCTGGCATTTAAATTCCAGTTAGAAGCAGGATAATCATTCGTAAACGGTTGCCCTGACGGGGCACTTACGCTTAAAGTAAGAACGGGATTAGAAGTTTGTAAATTGGCGCAGTTCCATACAGCGTTAGCACCCGTATTTCCAATAGGTACTGTTGACGCAGTAGCTGCGGTTGCAATTGCAAAATTAACCGAAAAACCTATTGCGCTTGTACCGGTTATTGTTTGCTGAGCATACAAGTTTGATACGAGAGTTGTAATTGTTGTAATACTTAGTATAAACTTTTTCATTTTATTGTATGATTAATTTGTTTGTTTTTAAAGTAGTTCCATTCTGCACAACAGAGCAAAAATAAAGGCCTTCCGATAAATTTATAGGTATTTGATCTCCTGAAGCAACATTGTTATAATTTGCTACCACTCGCCCTGACTGATCGGTGATAGTAAGATTAATGGAATTATTCAATGAGTGTTTTAAAGTAATATGATTGCTTGCAGGATTCGGAGAAACGGAGAGCGTTATTTCGTTCGCGCTTTCGTGGATACCTGAAACAAAACCAGCAATAGAAAGATTTTGAATATAGGCCGCGGATGTTCCAAATGTAAAAAGTGTATTTGTTGTTACAGCTGGATCAAAATCAACAGTCTGCGAAAAGTCTCCAAGATTAATCAAATTGCTGCCATAAACAGCAAGCGAATTACTGTTGTCGCCGTTTGTTCCGCCGTGTGTGGTAACAAACAGCATGTTCCCGCTACCATTGAGTCCTACAATAAAGAAATCGTTGCTTCCGTTGCTGGTCAATGTGTTTGTTCCGGCAGTAGGATCAAAATCGCTGGTGCCAAAAAACTGACCGCCAGCGTAAACGTTTCCTGATGCATCGGTTGCCAGGCTTGTTGCAACTTCACTGCTTGGGCCGGTAAAACCTTTGGCCCAGTTAAAGGAACAGTTGTTATCGTACTTTGCAACAAATGATCCACCGTTACCGCTTTCAGAAATGCTGAAGGTGGAAGCAGAAGGATCGAAATCACCACCGTTACGGTATTCACCGCAAATGAAAATGTTGTTCTGGCCGTCGAGAGCAATGTTTCTGACAGAAGTGCCTCCAATTTTTTGAGCCCACACCAGATTACCGTTGCTAAGATATTTTGCAACAAAGCCATCACCCTGATTATTTGATACCAGTGTTCCTGTTGAACTTCCGCCGATAGGATCAAAATTGATCACATTTCTGAATTCTCCTGCAATAAGAATGTCATTGTTGGCGTCGCAGGTAATGCTATATCCATAGTCATTCAGGTTTGAACCTAGGTTCATGGCCCATTGGTAATTACCAAGGTTATCGTATTTAGCAAGGTAGGTATCTGAATTGCCAATGTTGTTAAGGTATACAGTGTTGCCGGAAGGATCAAAATCGGTTTGTCCTGTTTTGTTACCGGTTATGTAAATGTTTCCTGCATTGTCTACGGTTATTCCAAGGCCTTCGTTGCCACCACTTGCCTGTAGAATTTTAGCGAAGACGTAGTTGCCGTTATTGTCGTATTTGGCAAAATACATTTGCTGAACTGAAGTTGATAATGTGGCGACAGAGGCTGAGGGGTCAAAGTCGGAGTTGCCGTCGGTACTTCCTGTCATATAGATATTACCGCTGTTATCTAAAGCGATACACTTTGCATAATCTAGAGCTGATGTGCCACCGATCAGTTTCGCCCAGATGTAATTTCCATTAATATCGTATTTGGCGAGATAAATGTCGCTGTTGCCAAATGCCTGAAGTGTTGCCGTTGAAGCAGAAGGGTCAAAATCGATCGTACCCATAAAGTTACCGGCTATGTATATGTTGCCTGAATTGTCAGTCTTTACTGAACAGGCTTTACCGTTCCCTCCGGTGAGGCCGTTAACCCAATTAAGGGACGGTGTTTGAGATTTAGCCACAGTAAGGGCTGCTATGCAAATAAATGTAAATAGTTTTTTCATGATGTGTTTTTTTTATAAAGATGGGGGAAAGTCTTAATGGTTTCAATCCCCAAATAGTAGTATAAAGTAGTTATTTACCGTAAGCTTTATTGATTGCTTCAGTTCTTGAATTTACCTGAAGTTTTTCGTAGATATTACGTATGTGGGTTCTTATTGTTTCGTTGCTAACAAAAAGGAGGTCAGCGATTTCTTTGTATCGTAAACCTTTTGAAAGATGAGCGAGAATTTCTTTTTCGCGATTTGACAATTTTTGAAGTTCAGTGTTTTGATCTATTCCATTAAATGACATTACCACCTTACGGGCAATATGACTACTCATAGGAGAACCACCGTTATACGCTTCTGTAATTGAATCCAGAAGTTTTGAAGGTTGTATGGTTTTAACGAGATACCCGATTGCTCCGGCCTTTAACGCGTTAAAAACACTATCAGTATCTTCAAATGAAGTACACATAAGGAATTGAGTTTTTTTACACAGCTGTTTTAATTGGGAAACACATTCAATTCCGCTTTTTCCGGGCAAATTTATGTCTGTAAGAACAACGTCTATTTCGTGTTTTGGTAATTCCCTGATGGCATCCTCCGCATTTGAAAAAACAAGATCGCATGAAAAACCTTCGCTGTTTTTTATCAGGGAGTGTATGTTCTCCCTGATTGTTTTTTCGTCTTCAATAATAGCGACTGAAATTTTTTGCATGCTACGAAATTACTGGAATTGAATGTGAAAATATATACCCAAATAGTAGTAATCAGGTTAAAGGAGTAATGATTTTTATTGTAGTGCCGTTTCCGGGATTGCTGCTAACTATGTATTTACCTCCCAAATTTTCTGTTCGATACCGCATATTTTTTAGTCCATTGCCTTCTTTGTTCTCAATGGCAATTCCTGAACCGTTATCCTTAACCTCAATGATCAGATCTTTGTCTACCAAAACTGTTATTGTTACCGTTGTTGCCGAAGCGTGCTTAACTATATTTTGCAACGCTTCTTTTACAACCATAAAAACATTTCTGTTTACTTCTTTTGAAATTTTTATTGGTGGTACATCAACCACGGATTCAAATTTCAGATCTATATTAAAATCTTCAAGATATTGTCCGGAATATTCCCTTATTCTTGCGACAAGGTTATCCAGAGTGGCGTTTTCCGGATTCATTACCCAGATAAGGTCACGCATATTTTCCACCAGCGAATTGGAGGTTTCGGAAATAGTGAGTACTGCAGGGGATATGTCCGCTTTTCCATTTTTTATTACTTCGCTCATAAATCGGATTTTAGTTAGTCCTGATCCAAATTCATCATGAATATCCTTAGCAATCCTTTGCCTTTCTTTTTCTTCAGCATCCAGGGCAATCTGTACGTTTTTGAGTTGTTGCTTTTCAGTATACTTTCGCCAGAAAAAAAATGCTGTTCCGGAAAGAAGTATAAATACTATTAGCATTAGTGTAATAATATATCCTCTTTGCTTTGATTCCAGTTCCTTAACCAGATTTTTTTCCAGTAATAATTCATTTTCAGCTTTAAGTTTATCTGTAACAAACTTTTTTTCAAGTTCTGTAAATTTTGTTTTTAACTCCGTGTTCTCTAAGGAATCTTTAAGTTTTTGATATTCGAGTTGATTGAGAAAAGCCTTCTTAAAATCTTTTAAAGTAAAATAAGTTGTAGATAGTCCCAGATAACTTTGCCGTTCCCATTGAAGGTTCCCTATTTCCTGGCTTAGTGCCAGTGATTTTTGATAGGCCTGGTTGGCTTCCTGGGTTTTAGCAAGTTCCTCATAAATAGAGGCAAGGTTAATATAATTTACGAGTTTGTTGTTGTTGTTGCCGATTAAATTGTTCAGTTCAATGGATTGTTGGATGTGTTTTATTGCTTCCGGAAATTTAATTTCATCTTTTAATAATGCGGCATAATTTGCATGGAAAATTGCTTCCTGATATTTGTCCTCAACTTCTTTGAGTAAGGCGGCGGCACTTGCATAATATTTTTCTGAGGTGGCGTAATCTTTCTTTTTGTGATACATTGTAGCAATATTAATCAGACAAGATAATATGCCCTTTGAATTACTTAGTTTTTCACGAATTGACAAGGCTTTATTCTGATATTCAATAGCTTTATCAAACTGTCCCTGTCTTCCAAAAGCATCGCCCATATTACTTAAAATTGAGGAGGCAACCAGTGTGTCTTTAAACTCTTCGGCCATTTTCAGAGAAAGAAAATAGTATTCGATTTCTTTTTTAAATGATCCTAATTGTTTGTATACCCCGCCAATATTGTTGTAGGATTTCATTAAACCTTTCCTGTCGTTTATTTTGGTTCTTATTTGAATGGTTTTCTGATAATACAGTAACGCTTTTTCAAAGTCTGTGGCAATGGTATAAAATGTGCCAATTGTATTATAGGTGTCGCTTAACGAATTCGGGTTATTACAGGTCTCAGAAAGTTTAAGAGTTTGCTTAACGTAAACAAGCGCCTGTTCTTTATTATTAAACATTAAATCCCAAATCTTATCATTGAGTATCTTAATTTTTACCGTGTCGTTTTTTGCCGCGTTAATTTTGAATTCCGTCGAATCAATTTCATGGGTTTGCGAAAAAACCTGAAAGGTACAAGCGAGAATTAAAAGAATTATTTTTAACGACCTTAATAACAGAGAGAATAATTTCATACGTAATATGTTCTATAAGTTCCGTGCAATTCTGCGGGTGATGGGTGCCCAAATTCTTCTTCCAACGTCCTGAGCCAACTGTATACAAATGCGATCTGAAAGTAATTTGGTTTTATATTCCGTTCTGTCTTTGTTAGTTCCAGTTATCAGGTCTCCAATATCACGATTGTTTTTAAGCTTTTCTGAACGCAATTTACTGTTATGGCAATTAAGCAATTTTTTATTTCCTGATTTTGTGTTCGTTATTTCAAATTCAACGGAGCATTCAACACTATTTAATACAACTTCCATTCCATTGTAAGGCGATTTGGTATCATTTACTTTTTCGGTTCTACTCGATTCATTTACCGACAGCGATTTAAGGCGTAATACAAAGTCGGCATTATTTTCATTATCAGTTAATGTAATATTTTTAGTTGAGTATGCTTCCTGTTTAAAGTTATCGAGAAAGTTCTGGTAAATATCCTCTTCAGTTACCAGGTTGATGTATTTGGTATTGTATGCGCTGGAATATAACGAAGCAGAAGAATTACCCTGAATAAATGCCACTGTAACAGGAGCTGGAATATTCTTTTTAAAAAGCGTGCAACTGAAGAAAAATATTGCGAATGTAAAAACACCTATGGGGGATAGCCAGCGCATATACAAACTTATTATTTTATTTCAATTTCGTCCACAAAAATAAACGCGCCATCGCCTTTGCCTTCGTGCCATTGGGGTAAAGTTCCAAAATTTTTTGCTACAATCTTAATGTAACGCGGCTTCGGTTTTTCTACTAACTGAACCGTAAATTTTTTAATCTGGATAGTGTAATCTTTTGGATCAATTTCATTCCCTGTCTTTTCTAGAAGCGTAAAATTTTTGTTGTCCGCTGAAATATAAATTTCAATTTCTTTTGGAAATATGATCCATGATCTGGTATCCTGTAAGCAGTTTATTGCAACTGAATTAATTGCTTTTTCTTCGCGAAGATCTATTACACATTCAAAATCTGTATATTGGTATCCCTGCCATTCGCCTTTGCGCCAGTTAATGTCACCGTAAATTCCATCTATTATCCCTTCGTCTCCTCCCGCTGTATACTGTTTATTGTATTTTGATCTAATGTTAATCTTCCAGTTATTTGGTCTTTTATATAATCTGGCTTCAACTGTTTCACTGCTGTCATTGTCTGAAAATACTTTTGCTTTGATATGTGAACTGTTTGTTATTAAAAATGGTTTAGTATAGATTGTAGAATTTTTTGTGGGCTCCGTGCCAGTTGTTGTGTAAACAATTTTTGGTTTATTTACAAAGTTTGCCGTTAATTTTACTTCGCAAACCGAGTCAAATGTTGCCTTTGCACTTTCAATAACAGGGGCGGGAATAAACGGTAAATTAACTTTGCTTTGAGGGCGTTGTGAAGGGATTTGTGCAAAATTTCCTGTACTATCGGATGCTGTTTTGAAAAGCACTGTCATTTGTCCTCCGTTCATAATTTGCTGGTGACTAATCGAGGACCCAAGCCTTAGATTATTAAGTGATACTGATTTAATAGGTTTTAGTCCTGAACCTTCTTTATTAATTGTAAAGGTTGTATCAGCAATTTTTATCTGTACGGATTGAAATAAAGGCTTTCCAATCACATAATCTTTACTTCCCGGGCAAACCGGATAAAAGCCTAACGCGCTGAAAATATACCAGGCGCTCATTTGACCGCAGTCTTCATTACCAATTAATCCATCAGGAGAGTTCTTATAAAACTCATTCATGATTTTACCTACCAGTTGCTGGGTTTTTTCAGGCTTGCCAATGTAATTATACAGATAAGCCATGTGATGACTGGGTTCGTTGCCATGAGCATACTGTCCGATTAATCCGGTAATGTCATTTTGAGTGCGGCCCGTTGTTTTATTGCTTGTTGAAAAGAGACTATCCAGTTTTTGTTCAAATTTTTTTGGCCCACCTGTTAAGGTTATTAAGCCGTTAATGTCTTGAGGTGCGTAAAATGAGTATTGCCAGCTGTTTCCTTCTGTATAATGATTGTTCACTTCCCGCGGATCGAATGGCGAATACCAGTTGCCGTTTTTTCGGGGCCGCATAAAACCTGTTGATGGATCAACTAAATTGCGATAGCCCTGTGAACGCTTCAGATAGTAATTGAATTCTTCTTCCTTGTTAAGGGTTTTCATTATTTGTGCTACACACCAGCTATCGTAAGAATACTCCAGTGTCTTGGAAACACTCTCAGGCTCATCGTCCGCAGAAAGAAAACCTTTGCGATTAAACGTGGCAATTCCAAAATTACTATAAGTGGCCGCGGCTATAACGGATTTATAAGTTGTTACAGAATCAAAATTGGTTATGCCTTTTACCATCGCGTCTGCAATAACAGAAACAGCATGAAAACCAATCATGCAATCCGTTTCATTACCTGACAGCTCCCAAACCGGGAGCCGACCCGATTGCAGATATTGTGTAAGGAAAGTTTTAACAAAATCCGAGGAGCGTTCGCGTTCTATTATATTAAATAAAGGGTGAACTGCCCGGTAAGTGTCCCATAATGAGAAAGCTGTGTAATTAGTGAAGTTTGCCGCGGTATGTATTTTATTGTCGCGTCCCCGGTATTTATTATCCACATCCATATTAAGTGAAGGATGTATGCAGCAATGATAGAGAGCAGTATAAAAAGTAGTGAGTTTATTTTTATCAGGATCGGTAACGAGTATTTTTTTTAATTGTTCGTTCCAAGTTTCTTCCGCTTCTGCTTTATATTTATTGAAATCCCAATGTTGTGCTTCAGTATTCAGATTATTCAGTGCGCCATCCTCGCTAACGCCAGAAATTGCAACTTTAATAATTAATTCTGAGTTTGCAGGAAGTTTAAATTTAAAAACGGCTCCGTCATAATTATCTTTAAGTATTATGTTTTTTCTTAATTCGTTTCCGATTATTGGCTTTGAAAATTTGATCGCGAAATAACAGTGCTGCTCTTTAGCCCATGCTTCGCTGATCCTGTACCCGGTAATTGTTACGCTATCAACAATTTTTATGTTTCCTGATAAAAGTTTGTCCCGATGTAGTAAATCCAGAATAATTGAGGCATTGGTTTGTTTAGGAAAAGTATATCGATGGATTCCTGTTCGTGGAGTAACAGTTAATTCTGCTTTTATTTTTTCGTCATCCAGTACAACCTCATAAAAACCCGCTGAAGCTTTTTCTTTGGCGTGTGAAAATTTTGAGGAGTAAACTTGTTTGTCAAGTGATGCTTTACCTGCCATTGGCATCAGCATTACATCGCCCCAGTCGCTGCATCCGGTGCCACTCAAATGTGTGTGCGAAAATCCGTAAATGATGTTGTCAGAATAGTGGTAACCACTGCAACCATCCCAACTTCCGTCTATACGTGTATCCGGACTCAATTGCACCATTCCAAAAGGAAGCACAGCTCCCGGAAAAGCATGGCCGTGTCCACCTGTTCCAATAATTGGGTTAACATATTGGATTAGTTTATCCTGACCGAAAGAAACTAAAGCAAAAAAATTAACAGTGATGAATGATATTATTGTTCGTTTGCGGCATTTAAACATGATTATCAAAATTAATATCTATCACGAATAAAACCTCATAATAGCAATAATTTAAATTAATGGGTCCCTGCATCCGGTAAATCGTAATCGATTCCGCTCTTTTTTAATATGGCTTTAACTCTGAAGGCGTACCATGTTAAAAAGGCAAAACAAAAAACACAAATGATGTATGAAAAGTGAATATTTGTTTTATCAGCCAGCATTCCCTGTAATGGCGGAATGAAGGCGCCGCCAAGAATCATCATGATAAGAAAGCCCGAGGCCTGGCTTGTATATTTTCCAAGGCCCGCAGTTGCAAGCGAGAAAATACTTGGCCACATCACCGAACAAAAAAGCCCGCCGCTTAAAAAAGCATATACGCTCGTTTGCCCTCTTGTAAGTAAACCAACCAGCATTGCAACCGTTCCAAGAGCTCCGAAAATAATTAAAGTTAAAGCCGGCTTTTGCTGTCCCAGGAAAAAGGCCGCTATTAGAACCGCAATACAAGTGCTGTAGGAAAACAACTTTGAAGCATCGGCGCCGCTCAAATAATTCATATAAAGCACAAGGCTTAACGCAATGAATGGAAGAATAATAGTTAAAAGAATTTTTGGCCATTTGGCAAGATTAAATGCGCCAATAGACCCGGTCCAGCGCCCTATCATAAGGCTTCCCCAGTATAAAGAAATCATTGGGCTAATCTCTGAATCAGAAAGGCCCCCAAAGTCAGGTAGTTTCAGGAGCGCTCCCATGTTACTCTGAATTGAAACTTCAACACCAACGTAAACAAAAATTCCTATCATTCCCAGCAGTACCTGTGGGTATGGCTTAGTTTCCAATCTGTTTTCTTTTTTAATTTTTTGATACTGCAAAAGTAATATTGAGGTAAGCACCAGCAGAAACAGTGCAAAAAGAAGCAGGAACAAAAACTGACTCTCGTTTGTATCAATTACGGTGAACGCGAAATAAAAAAAGATAATTATTAATACTAACAGTACACCAATAATAAAAAACAATGGCGCTTTTAAAATTTTCATGCTGCTGTCGCTTTCTTCAATAGTAAGTCTGGGAATTTTAGTTAGCGAAAGAACAACAGCAGCTATCGCAAAGGCAATGGCCAAAATAACATATAAAATATTTATGGAAGTGATTGAAGCAGATTCTTTATCCGCCCCACTTGCCATAGCTTTGCCAAACAAAACCAGGCTAACAAGAATGGGCCCTATTGTGGTTCCAAATGAGTTAATGCTGCCTGAAAAATTTAAACGATGCGAACCTTTGGCCGGATCGCCAATGTTTAAAACCAGCGGATTGGCAGACGTTTGTTGCAAGGAAAAGCCAAGCGCAATTATAAAGAAAGCAACGAGTATGAAAGCAAAGGATCCTGAATTAACAGCAGGGATCATTGTTACGGCTCCGACGATGGAAACAATTAAGCCATAAATAATAGTTTTCCGGTATCCGGTTTTATTAATAATGTCGGTATTAAGTTGAAGAGAGAATATATACAAAAGTAACGACCCGATAAAGTATGCGCCATAAAACGCGAAGTCGATGAGCTGTGATTGAAATTGGCTCAGTTGAAAATGCGTTTTGCAAAACGGAATAAAAATTCCATTGGACGCGGCCAGGAACCCCCAGAAAAAGAAAACTGTAACAATGGCAATGAATGGCGAATTACCCGATCTGTTCATGATTAAAATTTACTCTAAAATATTGCTTTGAATGCTCAGATCGTTTAACCGGGGGATTAAGTTTTTAACATTGCATGTGAGATATTTAAATGTTCTAATAATTCCAGTCAATCAATAAAACTTAACTTTACACATAAATGGAATTACTTTATCCGAAACATTGGGCCGATTACGAATTATTAGATTGCGGCGATTTTGAAAAACTGGAAAGGTTTGGGAAATATATTACTATTCGCCCTGAACCACAGGCAGTGTGGCCAAAAATATATTCTAACGCAGATTGGGAAAAGCAGGCGCATGTTAAATTTATTCCACGCTCAAGCTCAAGTGGCGACTGGAAAAAGCTCAGGCAAATGCCAGATCAGTGGACAATTAATTATGATTTGGGAAGTGGTGCCGATCTAAAACAATTAACTTTCCGTCTCGGGTTAACCTCGTTTAAGCACGTTGGAGTTTTTCCTGAGCAGGCAGTTAACTGGGATAAGATTTATAGTTTCCTTCACGATAAAAACAAACCGAAGTTTTTAAATCTTTTCGCATATACAGGTGGTGCGAGCATTGCCGCCAGGGCCGCAAACGCTGATGTGACGCATGTTGACAGTATTAAGCAGGTGGTTACCTGGGCTAATGAAAATATGCAAAAGAGCAATCTTGATAATATTCGCTGGCTGGTTGATGATGCTTTGAAGTTTGTAAAAAAAGAAATTCGCCGTGGTAATTTATACGAGGGCATTATTCTTGATCCTCCGGCATTTGGGCACGGACCAAGTGGTGAAAAATGGAAGCTGGAAGATAATATTGCTGAAATGATGCAGAGTGTTTTACAGATTTTAAACCCTAAACAACATCTCTTAATTCTTAATGCATATTCATTAGGCTTTTCAGCATTGGTTCCCGAAAACTTACTGAAACCATTCGCTCTTAAAAATAAAAGTGAACTTAAGATTGGAGAACTTTATCTTCCTGCAAAAAGTGGAGTAAAACTTCCGCTCGGAGTTTGGGGAACGCTTGAAAAAGATTAAGGGCGGTAAACGACTTTGAACTCGTATAATCCTGTTGTATTAGGCTGTATGTAAAAGTTAAATTTCGAAAGCTGTTTTAGTATTCCGGTTATTTTATTTTGTTCATCTAAAGTAAGATCGTATACATTTAAAAAATTTACTCTTTCTACTTTTTTCTTTTCGTTGATTAAAAGAACGGCGTCAAATTTTTTGCTAAGGCCTTTATCGGTTAATTTCTCACGAAGTTCTTTTACAAGGCCATCTTCTCCACCAGAATAATAAACATAATTGGTTGGTGAGTTTGCATCGTCAGCTTTTTCCGCTTTCGCGTCAGCTACTTTTCCTTCGTTGTTTTTTGGAGCGGAGTTTGGAGAGGTAGGGTTAGCATAAGCGCTTCCGGTTGTCAGAGTATTATTTACCTCGGATTCCTTTTCAACTGATGAAGGCATAGTTTCACTACTCACATCTGCGGATTTGTAACGTTTAGAGGATTTGGTTTTTTTCTTTGACTCTTCTCTGTCGGCTGTAAATGCAATATCCTGTTCGGCTAACTTATCGGTTTTAGTAACAATTACAGACCTTTCCGCAGCTTTCTTTTCCTTTGCATCCAAATCCGGACCTGCACCCTGGTTGTTTTGGGTGGAAAGATTATTGGTTTGGTCTTTATCTTTTTGTCTCTCATCATTTAGTACAAGCGCTGGTTTTTCTTCCTCCGGTGGAAATTCTGTACTGGTTTGTACGGGAGCCATTGCAGTACCTTTGGCAACTATGCGTTTGTCAAGATCCTTTCCGGGATTTTTAACTGATTTTGTTTCTTCTTTTACCGGTACTGTTTCAGGAAGAGCCGCTTTTTCTTCCATAACAGAAGCAGGACTTTCATCCTGTATTTTAGGTTCATTTATAATAGCAACATTTTTTTGAGGAAGAACATTTTCGTTATTCTTTATAAAAAGCACACTTAATCCAATTACCAAAAGCAAACCTGCGGCCGCGAACCAGTATGCAAAAGGTTTCCTTTTATTTTCTTCTGTAAAAACCTCGTTGTAAATTCTTTTATCAAGTTCAACTTTTGTTTTTTTAGACACTTCCTCCGAACCTAATATTTCAAAACCTTCCAGTGCTTCACGTTCAAAGTCGTCAAGATCACCGGTTTTGTTTGTACCGAGCCTTTTTAAAAGATCTTCAAAGTCTTTATGATTATTATTGTTGTTGTGCCCGTCCATTAATTAATGATTCCATTTTTATTTTTAAGTTCCGTTTTCCGTTTTGAATATGACTCTTTACCTCGTTATTGGAATAACCCGTAATATCAATTATTTCGTTATACGATTTATTCTTAAGGTAAAACAATTCTATACATTTTCTTTGTTCGCCATTTAGTTCCTGCAGGGCCAGTTCCATAAGGCCAATTTGCTCTTCTTTTTCCTTGAGATGCTCCGGATCAGAAAAATCCATAAGCAAATGAACATTTTCCTGAAGCTCAAGCTCTTTTTTTAATGCGCTTTGGCGTTTTCGGAGTTCCATAAGGCAAAAATTCTTGCTGTAAACATATAACCAGCTTTTAAAGAATTCTATCTTATGTTTTTTAAGGTCATTCAGTAGATTACTAAAGATTTGAATTACAGAATCCTGGGCTTCATCCTTGTTTTTGAGATACTTAATGCATAAACCAAGTACTAGATGGCCATAACGCTGATATAAGATTCCAACGAAAGAATTATCCCCTGTTTCTAAAAATTTGTTAATCAGGTCGTTATCGGAATAGTCTTTGTATTTAGAGTTGATCAGCAAGTAATAGCTATTTTACAGCTAATTTACCAAATAAACAATAATTGGCATTGTAAATCCAAACGCTATATTTGTAAATTAAGAAAAAAACGGTCTGTTTAAGGGATACAAATATTTGTTGTTCTTCTTTTGCCTGATTTCTTTAAGATTTCAGCAACCTTCCAACTTCGATACCAACGCGAAGATTAAAGCTGTTTTCCTTTACAATTTTACAAGATATTTTGAATGGCCTGATAAAAAGAAGGAGGGAGATTTTATTGTTTACATTGTTGGTAAAAATGATAACCTTGTAAATGAATTAAAGAATCTTGCTACCAGGAAAAAGGTAGGTAACCAGGATATACAGATTAAACATTCTTCTGCCTTTGATCCTTCAGTTATATCGCAAATTATTTACTTATTACCGGATGTTTCAAAATCAGTTTCTGAGGTTACGTCAAAAAACAAGAGTAAGGGAACGCTTGTGATTTCAGAAAACACGGGAGCTACAAAACAGGGATCAAGCATAAACTTTTTAATTATTGAAAATAAATTAAAGTTTGAATACAGTAAAAATAATGCCGTAAAAGCGGGATTAAAAACAAACGATGATTTTAAAGCACTTGCTATAAACGTTGATTAATTTAATAATGATGCGATGAATAAGTTGCGCTACATATTTAAAAACCTTGGCCTTTGCCTGATTATGGTATTGGGTCTTACTGGTTTTGCGCAGACCGACAAGCTTAACAGGGCCACCCAGTTGCTACAGTCTAGAAATGCTGATCTGGCACGCCCTGCTATCGACAGCGTTATTCAGCATCCTGAAACCAAAGGTGATTTTGTTAGCTGGACCACCCGCGCCTATATTTATTTTGAAATATATAAAAGAACTGACAAACTGAAATTAGATTCTCCGCTGCGGGATACAATTGTTTCATCCATAAAAGTATCTAACTCGCTAAAGCCTGATCAGGACTTTTTAAATAATAACAGAAGACTTCTTATCAGTCTTTCTACTCATTACTATAACATTGCCAAAACTTTACTGCAGGATTCTATTAATGAAAAACGCAGTACGCTGGCTTACAACAAGTGCAAGGAGTTATATATGATTGCTAAGCCGGATACAAATTTTATAAGTCGCGATATTGAGTATTACGTTGCAGTTGGAAGTGTTTATTCGGATATTTTTAATAATGACAATGCAAATATGGGGGCTCACGATGTTGCGAAAATTGCATTGATGAAAGTGCTGGATCTTCAACCTGATAATGTTCCTGCCAATATGAACTTTGGATTGATGTATCTGAACCAGGGAATTAATCTTGCAAAGTCGCTTGACTATGGAGCGGATCTAAGTCAGATTGATGCCATTCAGGAAAATATCATTAAGCTCGCAAAACAATCGGAACAATTTATCAGTAAAGTTTATGTAAAGGATAGCAAGAATCCGAAAGCGGTTCAGGCGTTATATTACATATACCGGATGCTGAATGATGTTGCAAAACAAAGTGAGTTTGAAAAGAAATGCAAAGAGTTAAACATTAAACTGGATTAACAATGGCATTCAGATTTACAATAGGTAGAAGAATCGGTTTTGGTTTCGGTATTTTTATCTTACTTACCATGGTGGCATTTATTCTCACTGTAGTAACAGTTAAGAATAGTAAAAAGCGCACCGAAACAGTGGTAGGACAAGTAACGCCCAGTGTTGCGGAATTAAAGGAGTTAAATCTTTTACTTCAACGATCCCATACCAATATTTCAAAATGGTTTTATATTAAAAGTTTTAATGATGTTGAATTCCGCGATGAATTAAAAAACATTATTCAGGTAGAATACCCTAAACAAAAGAAGTCTTTACTAAAGTTATCTCTCAACTGGAACATGGCCGAGAAGGAACAGTTAAAGCTTATCTTTAACCGGGTTGAAACATTATTTAAAGTTTATCAGAATGAGATTATGGATCAGCTTTCTACAACGGAAGCATATGAAGATCCAAACATCTACTATCTGGTTCGTTTACCTTACGAAGATTCTGAGGTAAACATTAAAACTATTTACCGCAATTTGAATACCCTGATAGCTTCGAAGCAGGCTATTGCGGAAACTGTTCAAAAGGAAATGTTCAAGAAGTTTAATTTCCTGAACCAGTTTGTGCAGATACTTGGTTTTGCCCTTGTGGTGGGAGGGATTTTAATCGCTTTGTTTACCACGCGTTCTATTACTAAACCTATTCAGGTACTTAAGAAAATGTTGTTGTCAATGGGACTTGGTATTTTACCACAGGAGCGTTTAAAAACTTCAAACGATGAGGTAGGTGAAATGGGAATGGCTTTGAATGAGTTGATAGAATCCATGAAACAAACCACTGAATTTGCAAAACAAACAGGTTCAGGTGATTTTAACGCAACATACAAACCTTTAAGTAAAGATGATAATTTAGGACACGCGCTCATAAAAATGCGTGACGACCTGGCTGAGAACGAGCGCGTACTTGAGCAAAAAGTAATTGAAAGAACAGAAGAAGTTGTACGACAAAAAGAGGAAATCGAGAATAAAAACGAAGAGCTTGAAATACTATATAAACAGGTAACCGATAGTATTCATTATGCAAAGCGTATCCAGGAAGCGATTCTTCCTCCCAATGGTTTTATAAGTGAAGTTTTGCCTAAATCATTTGTATTATATAAACCAAAAGATATTGTTAGCGGCGACTTCTATTGGGTGGAGAAGAAAAATGATCTTGTTTATTTTGCCGCGGTAGATTGCACCGGTCATGGTGTGCCAGGTGCATTCATGAGCCTTGTTGGCCATAATATTCTTAAGGATATTATTAAAAACACAAGTACGTTAAAGCCATCTGATATTATGGATATGCTTCGTGAAGGAGTTGTAAATACACTTCATGCCGATAATTCGGGTAAAGAGAGAAAAGACGGAATGGACATGACGCTTTGTTGTATAAACTATAAAACCCTCGAACTTCAGTTTGCAGGCGCGTTTAATCCATTATATGTAATAAGGGATGGAGAATTGAACGAATACAAAGCCAATAAATTTCCTATCGGCGCTTATATTGGAGAGAAAACAGGATTTACAAATCATACTATCCAATTACAAAAGGGCGATCAGATATTTATCTTCAGTGATGGTTATGCTGATCAGTTTGGCGGACCAAAAGGCAAGAAGTTTATGGCAGGCAACTTCAGGAAATTACTAGGTCAGGTAACTCCGCTTTCGCCAGATGAACAAAAAGCAAAACTCGATAGCACATTAGTTGAATGGCAGGGAGATCATGAACAGGTTGATGATGTTCTTGTGATTGGAGTGAAGGTTTAAATAGTTTTATTGCTGAGCGTTTAGTTTTTAATTAACAAAAGTTTTTCGATGCTCTAGTTTTTATAATCTGCACATTTTCTTTTAGCATTTAATAAGTAAAAAATGCCCTTGTGTTAAGTCCAAAAGAATCAAAACATTAATCTTTAGGATTACAAATGTTTTTGGTTATTAATTATTGGCAGAAGTACCCTTAACCTTCGAAATTCTTAACAAGCTCAATCCATTTTTCCGGCAACTCAATGCTTTGTTGATTGATATAATCCATTGCAACAAGAACTCCAATGCCTGATGCAGCTTCGATTAATTCTCCATTTACTTTTTTTACTACGGAATTTGTTACGGTTATGCTTTTAGTTCCAAGCTTAGAAACTTTTGTGAAGCAATAAACTTCGTCATTTAAAAAAATAGCTTCGATGTGATCTACTTCTGTGCGGGCAAGTACAAACCCTTTTTCGTTCCAGTTAATGTGTTCTTTAAACACATCATTAAAATATTTTACGCGACCTAATTCAAAGTAATTCAGATAACAGGCATTGTTCACATGATTAAGGCGGTCAATATCGCTAAAACGCACCTGAATAGGAATAACATGTTTATAATCTTTGAATTGCATCATGACTGACGGTTTAAGAGAGAAAGGGCGAAATCTTTAAGTTTTACTTTTTTATTTTCATTTGCAGATAATAGGTCAAGATAACCAATGGCAAGCTGCGTATGTTCGTCCGCTTTCTGAATGCTGAGGTTTTTAATATTTAACTGATCAAAAACAGAAAGAACTTTGTTTACTTTTTCTTCACCCGAAATTTCTTTTGATGTCATTACCGAGTCCAGAATATTTTTCTGTTCAGGTTTAGAAAGCTCCATAGCTTTCAAAAGCAAATAAGTTTTTTTGTTGGCCATAATATCTCCGCCAATTTGTTTTCCGAACTTTTCCTTATCTATAGGATAGGCATCCAGTACATCATCAAGTAACTGAAAAGCAATACCAAGGTGTTTCCCGAAACTATAAAGCTCTTTTTGGGTTTTAATATCTGCCCCGGCGTTAATAGCCCCCATCTGTAAACTGCACCCCAGTAATACCGCAGTTTTGTTGGTTATCATATTCAGATAATCACTAACGGTTACCGTGTGTGTATTTTCAAAGTTCATGTCTTGTTGCTGCCCTTCGCATACTTCAATAGCGGTTCTGGTAAAAAGTTCAGAGAGCTGTTTATATTCGTCCGCTTTGTAATTCTGAAGAACCTGGTAAGCTTTAACCAGCATTACATCTCCGCTTAATATGGCTATATTGGTATTCCATTTTGTATGCACAGTGGGCTGATTACGGCGTAATGGCGCCGAATCAAGAATATCGTCATGCATTAGCGAGAAGTTATGAAAGAGCTCAACGCACAATGCGGAGTCAAGAGAAGCAACCGGATCTTTATCTAAAAGTTCGCATGCTATGAGAGAAAGTAAGGGCCGCAAACGTTTACCTCCTAACGATAGAATGTAATGTTCCGGATCATAAAGTTCTTTTGGCTGCTTGTTGCTCAACCCGGATTTGTACTTCTGCAGGTGATCAAGAAAAAGTTTTAATAAATGCCCGTAATCTTTCACCGTGGATTAAAAATGTTTGGCCACTTCCAGTAAATAAGTTCCATATCCGCTTTTGGTAAGTGGTTGGGCTATTTTTATCAATTGTTCTTTAGTAATATAACCCATCTGATAAGCCACCTCTTCAATACAACCTATCTTTAAGCCCTGGCGTTCTTCTATAACCTGAACAAACTGAGCGGCCTGCATGAGTGATGGGAATGTACCAGTATCCAGCCATGCTGTTCCGCGGTCCATAATAGAAACTTTAAGTCTGCCGCGTTTCAAATATTCTTTGTTTACATCAGTAATTTCGTATTCACCTCTTGGACTTGGTTTTAGGTTTTTTGCGATTTCAATGACGTCATTATCATAAAAATATAAACCCGGTACCGCGTAATTTGATTTTGGTTCTTTAGGTTTTTCTTCAATTGAAATTACTTGATGATCTTTATCAAACTCAACCACGCCGTAGCGTTCCGGATCACTCACGTGGTAGGCAAACACTACCCCGCCGTTCGGATTGTTGATTTGTTGAAGCATACGGCCAAGGCCAACGCCATAAAAAATATTATCTCCAAGAATAAGGGCTACTTTCTCTTTACCAATGAACTTTTCGCCGATAACAAATGCCTGGGCTAAACCATTAGGCACTTCCTGAACGGCATAACTGAATTTACAGCCCATACTTTCACCATTTCCTAAAAGCTTTTCAAAATTTGGAAGATCGTGCGGTGTTGAAATGATAAGAATTTCGTTAATGCCCGCCATCATAAGAACTGAAAGTGGGTAATAAATCATTGGTTTGTCATATACCGGCATCATTTGTTTACTCATTGCAAGAGTTAACGGATGCAGGCGAGTGCCGGAGCCTCCAGCGAGGATAATTCCCTTCATAGTTTTAATTTTAAAGAGTTACAATTGTTTTTTTGTAATGACACAAATTTAATGAAATAGGAATAAGTTGTTGTTTTTTATTAATTTTATTAGTGATGAAAAAAGCATTGATATTGTTAGTATTAATTGTATTAGGTTTTGGAAAAAAGCAGGAAGCTGAATTTTTTACCAGGCTTGTTAACAAAGCAATTGAACAAACAAAACAACAGGTTAAATACGAGCCGGCTTATGTTCAGATAAAATATCCGGGAGGAGACGTGCCTGCAAATACCGGAGTGTGTACTGATCTTGTTATAAGGGCTTATCGTGGAGTTGGTATCGATCTTCAGAAAGAAGTACACGAGGATATGGTGAAGAGATTTAAGGATTACCCTAAACTATGGAGTCTAAAAAAAACAGATACTAATATTGATCACAGAAGGGTTCCTAATTTAATGAAGTACTTTGAGCACAAAGGCGCAAAGCTAAATGTTAGTTCAGACCCCTCTGACTACAAACCGGGAGATATTGTAACATGGAATTTGCAAAATAAAAATGCAGTTAGCGGAATTACGCATATAGGAATTGTTACTAACCAAAAAAATGCTGAGGGCAAGTGTTTTCTGATTGCGCATAACATAGGCGGAGGAAATGTGCTTGAAGACATGCTTTTTTCTTACACTATTATTGGGCATTACAGGTTCAAAAAATAATAGTACTTGCTATTAATTGTTGATAATCAATTAATTAATCATTTTTTGCTGCATTGTTAATTCACAAATTGCGAATAAAACTTAAAATGAGTGAAAGGTGTTTCTGAATTAGTGTAAATGCACTGAAAATCTGTGCTTTAGTTTAAATTTGTAGTATAATAATCGGAATCATGAAATCAAATCTCAAATTACTTTTTATTCTAGTTTGTGTTGCAATTTCCTTTGCTTCGTACGCTCAGGTAAATGAAATAAAGTTGAATCCTGAAAAAGTAAAAAAGTTTTTGCCTTATGTTGAGTATAAACATGGTGGAACCAGCGGGTTCCCTGCCTGGAAAGAAACCAATAAACTTCAATACACAAAAGAAATGTGGTATTATACAGAATCGTTTTATGTTAAGCGTAATCATTTGAATGAAGGGATAACACTAAATGAGGAAATTATAGACATCAGCCGATTTGAATCAAATCGCAAGGAGAATGAAGAAGTGATAGTTGTTTTACCAGGCTTTAAAGATGCATTGGTTTTAATGCCAGTTAACAAATTAATTTATAAACCATAATAAATAAACGAGGTTTAAATGAAAAATTTTTTACATAAGATTAGTATTACGGTAGTTTTACTGCTTTTATTTGGAGGGCAAAAAGTGTTAGCGCAAGCCGGTGTTGGGCCTGCGCCATATTGTTTTCCTATGTATTCCACTTTGCCATGTAATCAGCCAGGGCCTTCAAATGCGGGGGGAAATTGGATTAACGATTTTATCAATAGCTTTAATACCACCGGTGCTATTACCAATATCACAAATAACGGTTCGGGTTGTAATGCGCAAACATTTGCCGGTGTAGGAATTAGAAATTATTTTTATCATGGCTGTCAGCATTATCTGGTGGTAAGTCCGGGGCAGGTTATAACCTGTAATTTTCAATCCGGCAATATATTCTCTCAGGGATTTGCAACTTTTGTTGATTGGAATCAGGATGGTGTTTTTAATACAACAAACGAACGTGTTGTTACAACCGGTGTTCCACCGGCAGGAACTTTTGTTTCCGGTAACTTTACAATTCCTGCAGGGCAGGCGGCTGGAATGTACAGGATGCGTGTGCGCTGTGCCTACGCAACATCGGGTACTTTTATAGATCCATGTAATAATTATGGTTTTGGTGAAACTGAAGACTATAATCTTTATGTAAGTCCCGCTTCACCTGGTGGGGTAATTACCGCAACTGCAACCGCTAATTCGCCGTTGTGCAGCGGGCAAACATTAAGTTTAAGTGTAAGCAGTTCAGCTTCTCCTTCGGTAGCTGTAACTTATACATGGACTGGTCCTGCTGCATATACCAGCACTTTACAAAATCCTTCGATAGTTAACAGTAATACAACAATGACCGGAATATACACTGTAGTTGTAAATCCGGGAGGCTGTCCGGTTACAAAAACTGTTCAGGTTTCGGTAAATCCAACTCCAACAATTTCCTCGGTTACTAATGACGGCCCTAAATGCAGTGGTACAACGCTGAATTTATCTGTTACAGCTAACCCTTCTGCCGTAACAGCAGGAACTGTAGGATATACCTGGGGTGGTCCGAATAGTTTTGCATCAAATATTCAAAATCCGGGAATAACAAACTCGAGTACTCTTAACACAGGTGTGTATAATGTAACTGTTACCAACACTTTCACAAATGGTGGAGTTTGTACTAACACAGGAACAACCTCTGCATTTATTGTGCCTATTAGTCAGGTATCGGTTTCGCCGGCAACAAGTACGCTTTGTCAGAATTCTAATATTAGCTTTAATTCAGGCGCCGCTTCGGCTACCTCTTATAGCTGGACAGGTCCTTCTGCATTTACTTCAACAATTACCAATCCATCTTTAACTAATATTTCTCCTTTAAATTCCGGAAACTACACTGTTACGGCGTATTTTACAAGCCCGGGAACTACGCTTGTTTGTTCATCTTCTGCAGTTTCTAATCTTTCGGTGGTTCCAAGAAATCCTGTAACTGCATTATCCACTCCTAACGTTTGCCAGTATGCTACCGGTACGCTGAGTGCTAACGCTGTGGATGCTTATGGTTATCAATGGACTGGCCCGAACAATTTCTTTTCAACAGCGTCCAATACCAGCATAGCTAATATCCAGCCAATATCAGCGGGTGTTTATAGTGTAACAGCTTTCTTTTCGATAGGAACTGTTACTTGCAGTACATCAAATGCAACTCAGATAAATGTTGTACCTGTTAATCCAATTATTATTAACCCGGCAATATCAGTTTGCTATCCAGCCAATGTGCCTTTACAGGCCAGCTCGCAAAGTGCATTAACATATTTCTGGAACGGACCTAACAGTTTTACCGCAAATGTTCCTAACCCGGTATTATACGTTCCTACGCCAACCGCAAGTGGGGTTTATACAATTACCACGTCATATAACAATGGGATTCTAACGTGTTATAATAGTAATACTACTCAGGTAACGGTAAATCCGATCATAACCTTTACTTTACCTGATTTTAACCGTACGTGTTATAACAGTCCGTTCACAGTAAATGGTCCTGGCGGAGCAACGAGCTATACCTGGACAAGTTCAAACGGATACAGCAGTAATGCGCAGAATTTATATATTCCGGGCATATTACCAAACCAGTCGGGTACATATACACTGGACGTTCAATTAGGACCTTGTATAACAAGGGCAAGCACCAGTGTGGAGGTATTAAGCCCAATGCAATTTACATTAACTCCAAATAGCAGGGTAATTTGCCGCGGGGATAGTGTTAAGTTTGTAATGGGATCAACAGGCGGTAGTCAGAATTACGCCTACCAATGGAACCCTCAGGTATTTTTAGGATCTCCAACAGGAAGTGTTGCAACGGGAGTTCCGATCGGAACAACGATATACAACGTAACAGGTTATGATATTGCCTGCCCGCAATACAGCATTACGCATATGTTTACAGTTCAGGTTAACCAGCCGCCAAAGCCGGACCTGCAGCTTGAAAGACTGAGCGGATGTGAGCCGTTGTGTTTGTTTTATGATACAAAAACAGAGCAGGAATCAGCAATAACCACATATGATTTTGGAGGAGATATAAAGATGCAGGCAGATAGTTTTACATATTGTTTAACCCAGCCGGGCACCTATAACTTAAAGATTTATTCAAAAGGCAAGAACGGATGTTTTGGCACGTATGAGTTTCCGGAGCCAATAGTTGTGTTCCCTAAGCCTCATACCAGCCTGGTGCATGACCCTGAATTACCAAGCACGGCTAATAACCAGGTAACTTTTTATCCGAACCATCAGTACGGACCGGTAGTAAGATACGAATGGTTTTTCCTTGGTTCAGCCGGTGGTTTTGCTTACGACACCTCGTCGCAAAAAAATCCGGTGAGGGTATATGATAACGTTGGAAAATACCCTGTAATGGTTATTTCAACAACAGATAAAGGTTGTATTGATACAGTGTATAAGATTCTGGATATCCAGGATGAAATGACAGTTTATATTCCAAATACATTTACTCCAAACGGAGATAATTTAAATGACATTTTTAGTTTAAAAGGTGTTGGTCTTAAACTTGAGGGTTACAGCATGGAAATATTTGATCGCTGGGGCGCATCGTTATACTTTACAAGAGATATTATGAAAGGCTGGGATGGAATGGTAAAAGGCCGTGAAGCCAGCGAAGGGGTTTATATCTACAAAATAAAAGTAATAGGCGCCAACGGAGAAGGTAAAAAAGAATATGTGGGGCATATAACTTTACTTCGATAGCAAAACTCAAATCATAAAAAAACATTTTCCTCCTGTTCTTGAAAAAACAGGAGGATTTTTTTTGATAGGTTTTCGGATTTTTCGTCCGTAAAAAAACCGTACACGTCTAAAAGGAGAGTAATGGCGTGTAAATAGTTATTAAACGAGAGCTGTAGTCGAGTGAGAAAGTCTTCTTTACCCTCAATATTTTGTAACTTTATATGGTACTATTAACAGAAAAAAGTTACACCATGAAAAGATCTCATTTGTTTTTGTTTGTTTTTGTTTTAGTGTGCAATATTTCATTTTTTGCACAGGAAAGCAAACAGGTAAAAAACACACCGCCGAGTGATGCGCCTTCAGGATTCACATATGATTTTGATAAGACACAAAATCTAATAGTTGATCGTCTTAGTAATCCAAATGAATTTAATAAGGATGTTCAGATTTTAATTTCTGCGAGCGATTTTCCAGTATTAAAAACAGGAGAAACCATAAATTCTGCTTATCGTGAAAAAATAAGAATATGGATGGAAAAAAACCCAACTCTTATCATAAACACATTGAAACACAGGAATGATATTGTTAAACCTTACTAATTATAAAATGAAAAAACTAATTTACATTTTTCTGCTCGCTTCATTTTTAGGTAAGGCTCAAACGCAGGTTCCTATCGGCGGCCAAAGCTCTACATTTAGCAGCATGACCCGCGGTTACCATTTTACCGCCCCTACCAACTTTAACTTATGCGCTTTACATATTCCTAATACTGCAAGTAATGGAAACCAGCATATTGCCGTGGTACAATTTAACACCGCCGCACCTCCGGCTTTCCCTGGAACAACCAATGCATTCACTGTTCTTTTCACTCAAACCAATGTGGCACCAGGTGCAACTGTAACAGTTAACATTCCAATGACAGCAGGCACCGTGTATGGTATTTATGGTTCTCGCGCTGCGAATTGCGTAAACAGTTACGACGGAGTTAATTTTGCTACTAATATTGCCGGCTTTCCAACAACTCTTAGCAGAAGCGGTATGCAATTCTGTCTTGGAACTGTTCCTATGCAAAACATATGGTCAGAAGTCAACTATAGTATTGGCCGAATATTCATGTATTATAACTGTTGTCCTACACCAACTATTACCACTGCTGCTTCTTCAACAAATATTTGCAGCAGTATGAGTGTTGCCATTTTAGGGGGAGGAGCTACAACTTATACATGGATGCCGGGTAACATTAACACGCCATCTATTACCGTTACGCCTACCGCTTCTACTACTTATACCTTAACAGGTGATCAGGGAGGATGCACTGGTACAAAAACTATTGCAATCAATGTTAATGCAACTCCAACAATTAGCGCTGTTTCAAACAACGGACCGGTTTGTCAGGGAACCGCTTTAAATTTTTCAGTAAACACTACCTCTGCCGGAACCACTACTTATTCATGGACTGGTCCGAATTCATTTGGTTCAACTGCTCAGAACCCATCTATTGCTTCCAGTGGTACTGTTCATTCCGGTGTGTATAATGTAACGGTTACCAATTCGTTTGCAAGCGGCCCGTTATGTTCGGCAACAGGATCAACGTCCGCTACTGTTATTGGAGTGGCTCCCGTTGCAGTTACTCCCGTCACATCAACCATTTGTCAAAACTCCAATTTTAATTTATCCGCAAGTGCGCAGGGCGCAACATCCTATAGCTGGACAGGCCCCGGCTTTTCTTCAACATCGTCTAATACTTCCATTACAAACGTTACACCGGCCAACTCCGGAGATTATTCTGTAACCGCATACTTTGCAAACGCAGGATCTACCCTGGTTTGTCAGAGCACCGCAGTCTCTAATTTATCGGTGGTACCGCGTAACCCGGTTGCAATTAGTGTAAGCCCTAATCTTTGTCAGTACACCACGGCAACGCTCACTGCTAATGCCACAGGTGCCGCAGGTTATCAATGGACAGGTCCAAACAATTTCTTCTCTGCCGCATCTAATACAAGTATTGCTAACGTTCAACCAATATCAGCGGGCGTGTATAGTGTTAATGCGTTGTTTACCATCGGTAGTGTAACCTGTTCTACTTCCGCTTCGGCGCAAATGAACATTGTGCCGGTAAATTCAATTACAGTTAATCCTAATATTTCAATTTGTTATCCTGCCAATGTGGCTTTACAAGCTAGTGCGGCAGGCGCTATGAATTATTTGTGGACAGGTCCGAATAGTTATACTTCTGCTCTCCAAAATCCTGTTTTAACTTTACCTTCTCCTTCTGTTAGCGGAGTTTACACCGTTACGAGCGAATTTAACAATGGGATTCTAACGTGTTATAATAGTAATACTACGCAGGTAACGGTAAATCCGATCATAACCTTTACTTTACCTGATTTTAACCGTACGTGTTATAACAGTCCGTTTACAGTAAATGGTCCTGGCGGAGCAACAAGCTATACCTGGACAAGTTCAAACGGATACAGCAGTAATGCGCAGAATTTATATATTCCGGGCATATTACCAAACCAGTCGGGTACATATACACTGGACGTTCAATTAGGACCTTGTATAACAAGGG